>Ga0210347_1283401_pt1 | contig 20784 bp, 12 predicted proteins | sample S456metaT_FD_159705 | JGI IMG/M metagenome (GOLD analysis project Ga0210347, IMG submission 159705) | Metatranscriptome of estuarine sediment microbial communities from the Columbia River estuary, Washington, United States - S.456... | ecosystem: Environmental > Aquatic > Marine > Intertidal...
GTGGCTATTCAAATTATCTGGATTTCTACGAATTCCTTCAGAAGTTAAAGCACGATTTTACTCGATTTTGGATTGACCGGGATTACTATCATGATCCCAAGGAGATCGTACCCTTCATCAAGGGACATGAAAACGTGTTCCAGGGCAGGAGCCATGTACCGGCCAATTTCATGATGGGAGTCGCCGTTAATATGGGTTACATCCTGCTTCTCTTTCTCGGCGGCTTTCAATTTTTCAAGCGTCGAATCCAGGGGACCAGCACCAACGACATCCAGTCCCTTGGAGACGTCGCCGAAACCGTGAACAGCGGCAAGCTTCAAATTTACTTAGCCAATAACGACAAGTTCAAAAATGTGCTGTTAAACCTATTTGCAGGCCGTATCCGCACCCTCAAGGCAAAAGGCTTCAGCGGAAGTTTCATCGTAGACGGCAAAGACATCGCAGTCGAGCCCTATAAAGGAGACGTCTCCTACCTCAGCTCCCTGGACAAGCTGCCCGAAGAGTTGAAAGTAAATCACTATGTAAAAACCTTCAACCTCCCTGCGCTCAGACCGGAGAAAACGCCGGAATTGTCGGAGCTGTGGGAACAAGAGATCCGGCATTTGACCATCGAGCAGCGCTATGAACTAATGTTCGCCATATTGCAGCACAGTGACAGTGATGCTTACCTGATCGACGATCTGACCAGTAAGTTGCCCGAGAAAGATTATTCCACGCGCCTGCTCACCCTGCTTGAAGAAATAGCCTCCCAGGGCAAAGTCGTGATCTATTTCCTGCCGCACGCAATAATAAACGGCAGCATAGTGAAGTCACCAAAGGATTATCATGAAGGTTCCTGTTGGTGGTACTGGGTCAAAGCAATGACGCTCTCATTAGCGCAAAGCGAAAAATAAAGTGACCCGAACAGCAAGCAAGAAAACCGTAGAGCCCAGTGGTTTGCGAATACGTCTAATCCGAGATAATTTAAAAATCTCGCAGAAGGATTTCGCCGCCCAATTAGGCATCTCCGGTTCGGCGCTGTCGGAAATGGAGAGCGGCAAATACAATCCCCGGATAAAAGCGATCAGAGAATCGCTGTTGTTTTCAATAAAATTAAAAAATGTCGGATGCAACGGCGATTAATTATTCTATTTTTGATATAATACTCTTGGTCTTGTGCTGAAGGCGGGTCTCGATTTTCTGTCTGCCGTGCGGGACCGTGGGGGACTCCGACCAGCCCCCGTTAGGTGTAAGGGTATGTTTTTGATTGCTTGCGGTGTCTAAGGAGGCATGCAATGATGGGGTGGAAATCCTTGTTGACCGGATTTTTTATTTTTGTGCTGCTTAGCGCTCCCGGCTGTTCGCTTAAGAAGGTCGCCATGAAACAGGTGGCGGATATGCTGACCGGTAAAGGCAGTAGTGCTGTTTTCAGCGGAGACGATGATCCTGAATTGGTGGCGGATGCGCTGCCTTTTGCGATTAAGATGTATGAATCGCTGTCTGCGTCTGCGCCCAATCACCGGGGCTTGCAACTGACCACGGGTAGTCTCTATGTGATGTATGCCAACGCTTTCCTGCATAATCCGGCTTCGATGCTGCCGGATGAGGACCTTAAGCAAAAGGAAAGTCTGTTGATGCGTGCCAAGAAGCTCTATTTGCGCGGTCGGGATCGGCTGATCAAATTTTTGGATCTCTGCTACCCAGGCTTGTCTGCGGTGCTGTCCGGCGGTCATTTCGCGAAAGCGTTGGACCGGGTGACGTTACAAGACGCGCCGCTGCTTTATTGGGCGGGGGCCGGCTGGATGGGGGCCTTTGCGGTGGATCCTTTTGATATGAAACTGGCTCTCTCTATGCCGGGGGCGGCGGCGCTGATGGAACGGGTGCGACATCTGGACCCGCGCTTTGAAAGCGGCGCGATTGATTCGTTTTATATTTTGTATTACGGTTCCATGCCGGCTCATATGGGCGGGGATTTTGACAAAGCGCGCAGCTTCTTTCAACGGGCGCTTCAATCGGCCGACGCCGGCGCTACCGGTCATTTGATGGCTTTGGCGACGACGGTTTCCATCAAGCTTCAAGATGCGGCGGAATTCTCACGCTTGCTCAAGGCGGTGCTGGCCGTCGACCCGGACATGTTTCCGTTGCGCAAGCTGGAACTGACGCTGAACCGCCGCAAGGCGAAATGGTTGCTGGAACATATTGAGGATTTTTTTCTGTCGGTTCCGGCGACTGAGAAGGTGCAATCTGTTTCTAACTAGGAGGATTTTTAGATGAATATAAATCGGGGCATCCGTTTCTGTCTCTTTGGTTTGTTTGTGATTTCAAGTACCTTGCCGGCGTTTGCCGTAACTATCAAAATCGGCAGTATAGCGCCGGAACGTTCACCCTGGGGCAAGGCGTTGCTGCAATTGGCTCGTGAATGGGCGGAAATCAGCGGCGGCGACGTTCGCTTGCAAATTTTCCCCGGCGGTATTGTGGGTAATGAAAGCGACGTTATCCGAAAGATGAGGCTGGGCTACCTGGGAGGCGCGGTAATTTCCAATCGCGGCTTTACTCGTCTTAATCGGGACATCTACGCGTTGAATACGCCCCTCTTGATTACAGATGAGTCGGAATTGAATTTCCTGATGGAGAAAATGGGCCCCATTTTTCAACAGCAGATTGAACAAAATGGGTATAAAGTAATCGTTTTCAGCATGGCCGGCTGGTTACATTTTTTCAGTAAAGACCCGCTTTATTACCCGGAAGATCTTAAAAAACACAAAGTGGCGTTTACTGTTGATGAACCGGAGATGGAGCAGGCCTGGAAAAAGTCCGGTTATCACATCGTGCCCACCGACTTAAAAGACACCATGATGTCATTGCAAAGCGGCATGGTGAATGCGATTTACACCTCGCCGTTGTTGGCCGGGTCCGGGCAATATTTCACCTTGGCGCCCCACATGACGGCGCAGCGTATTGCGCCGTTGATCGGCGGCATTGTGTTGGACATACGGGTCTGGAACAAAATTCCGGACCAATTCAAAGAAAAGATGACGGCTGCGGCTCTGCGCATGACGCAAGAGCTGGCCAAAGCCTCCGCGCAACTGGAAAAAGAGGCGGTGGACACGATGAAAGAGCATGGGCTTAAGGTGGTGCCTTTCCCGGCGGGGGCGTTGGATAAATGGCGGCAAGCGTCGAACCTGGGCATGGATCAACTGATTGGCAAAGCTTTTTCACAGGAAGTGTATCAACAAATTATAGACCTGCTGAAACAATTCCGCGACGCCAACACCGGCGGTTCTGCGGCTGCTCTGAAAAAGTAAGCGCTTGGTCAACCTCTCGCACTCCGAAAACATGACGAATACTACCGACAGGTCAATCGATTCAACGGCAATGGTGGAAAAGAAAATACCGCGATTGCGCGCCTTCCTGCACAACGCTGAAAACTGGGCTGCGTTTACAGCCGTCTTTTTATTAGCTCTGTTTCCAATGCTGGAAGTACCGGCGCGCAAGATTTTCAAGACCGGGGTGCCGGGGTCCACCTTTTACATCAGACAACTGGTACTGGTAATTACTTTTATCGGCAGCATGATCACGGCGCGGCAGGGAGAGCATCTGTCATTATCCTATGCGGGCCGGTTTAAAGAGCCTTTTAATCGTCGGGTCGTCTTTTTTAACGGCATCATTGCGTCGATGATCGCCTTTGCTTTTGCCCTGGCGTCGCTCTCTTTCGCGTTGCGTGGGTTTGATACCGACCGCAACGTCGGGTTTATTCCAGTCTGGACCATTGCGTTGGTGATGTGTTTAGGCTTCGCCGTCATGGGGGTTCGTTTCGTGCCGGCAGCAGATTCCCCAGTCAAGCGATTGACCGCCTGGATTGGATTACCCGCGGCACTTTTTATTGCCATTGGGCCAATAGTCAATATTTTTGAAACGCTTTCCGGTAATATGCCCGGGGGTCTTGAAAAACTCCTTGACTCCTACAACGGTCTGATGAGTGCCGCAGTGTTGCCGTTACTGGCCTTGTTGCTTTTATCTGCGGTATTGGGGGGGCGGATTTTCATCGTCTTAGGAGGAATCGGCTACCTGCTTTTCGTCAAGGACGCGCTGCCGGTGGAAGTAGTACCGGACGTGGCTTATACAATGCTTACCAGCGATGTTATACCGGCGATTCCGTTATTTACGGTCACCGGCTTCGTCTTGTCTGAAAGCAAAGCCGGTGAACGGTTGGTGCGGCTCTTTAAATCTCTTTTCGGCTGGATTCCCGGCGGGCTGGCAGTAGTGACCATTCTGGTCAGCGCTTTTTTTACGACCTTTACCGGTGCCTCCGGCGTAACCATCGTGGCATTGGGCGGACTTTTGCTATATGTATTGACCCAGGGCAAATACAAACGAGATTTCAACATCGGCTTGCTCACCGCATCCGGCAGCATCGGTCTTTTGTTTCCGCCCAGCTTGCCCATCATCATTTACGGCGTCATTGCCGGAGTCAACATCAAGCACCTGTTTATCGGCGGAATCTTACCGGGTGTTGTGATGGTGTTGGTATTAGTCATTTACGGCGTCATTTACGCCGGCAAGAATAAAATCCTCCGTGAACCCTTTCAATGGAAAGAAATGATCCGGGCGATACGGGCCGGGATTTGGGAGATCCTGTTACCTATCGCCGTGATACTGGGTTACCTGGGTGGTTTGACCACGTTGGTGGAGAGTGCCGCCTTTGCGCTGGTCTATGCCGTGTTGGCAGAGGTTTTCATCAAACGGGATCTCCGCTTGAAACAGTTGCCGCAAGTGATCTTAAAAAGTATTCCCATCATCGGCGGCGTATTGATCATCATGGCGGTATCTCAGGGCTTGCAATCCTACATGGTGGACGCCCAAGTCCCAACCAAACTGGCCGCCTGGTTGGAAGTCAACATTGCTTCCAAATACCTTTTCTTGTTGTTGCTCAACATCGCCTTATTAATCACCGGATGTTTCATGGACATCTTTTCAGCCATTCTGGTAGTAGTGCCCTTGATCATCCCATTAGGAAAAAGTTTCGGCATAGACCCGGTGCATTTAGGCATCATCTTCTTAGCCAACCTGGAACTGGGCTACCTGACCCCGCCGGTGGGCTTGAATCTTTTCTTAGCCGCCTATCGTTTCAAGCGTCCCATGGTGGAAATATACAGAGACGTGATGCCGTTCTTTTTCATCCAGTTGGGCGGCGTGTTGGTCATCACCTACCTCCCGTTTTTATCGTTGGCGTTGTTGTAGCAGAAAAGAATTTTTGTCCGCAACCTGATTTCTCAAATAAACACAATCGTGTGATTTTCCTACATTGTCGTTCAGATTTGAAGCGAACATCCCGGTAGAATCGTATTCCGGCCATTTAACAAAGACAATAATTGTCGGTACAGGCGCAGCATCGGCCATTAAGTTTAAGACCGACAAACATAAGCCGGAAACAGCTATTCAAAAAAATAAAACACAAATCATCACAGACACGATTTTTGGTATTTACAAATAATAAATCTTTCTGTAATATTACATCTAACGTGGTTGTCGTAAAACAAAATCACAACATAGGAGAAACACATGAATTTCAAAAGCTTTATCGTATTAATGTTAGTTTTCATGTTTACCCTGACCGGTCTAATTCAAGCCGGGAACCACATCACCCCTGAAGACGTAAACGTACCTGATCTCAGCAGCTTCAAGCTGTGCATCGCCGTAGATCAGGCGGACATCTTAGACGGACAACTGGAAACCGCCGCCGTATTCATCAAAGTAGGCTCTGAATTATTCTCTTATCAGTATTTCGAGCCCGTCAGCAGTGAGACGTCTCACCTCTTAAGTATGTTCAGCAACCGTCCTGAAACGGCGGACCGCCTGATGGACCTTTATTTTGCCGGTGAGCAGGAAATCGAAGTAGTGGTAATGATCAACAACTCCCAGTTGAAGACCACTACCTTTAAAGCCATGCATGTAAACAACGCATGTATAAATCCGGACAACTACTCCGTAGTACAGGCCAAAGAGAGTTTCCTATTCAGCGGCGCCGCACCAATCCTAGGTGAGGACCTTTACCAGTGGTTAACCGTTTCATACAGCGCTGAAATCAAAGACAGGCTCATCAACTGTCAACAACTCTTTAATGAAAAAGCCGTCGACGCCGCCCAGTTGCAGGATTTATCAGTCGGACTCTTCACCGCCCCCATGACTCCGACGGAGCTATTGCCGGACAGCGCCAACTACTACCTTTACCCCAACAGTTGCTACGACGTGAACCATCAGACCTGTACCAAGACCTTTTGGGACACCGTCAAAGTCGCTTACGGCAGTTGGTATATCACAGCCAGCCGTTATTTCGGACAGATCAACAGCCAATGCATGTGGCGGAAATCCTATCGCCGCACCGTCACCATCGTAGACGTCTACAATGTCGATTGCGGCAGCAGCAGTTATTATTGCGAATATCCTCCGGGTTCCATGTACGAGTACAAAACCGAAATGGTTCCCGGCGCTTGTCCCTGATCAAGCACCGCTTCCCTTCCGTTTCTTAAAAACGGCAACAGAGCATTGAATTAAAACAAACGCGGGTACCCGCCCAAACATCGGGTACCCGCCGTTGGTTTTCCCGGCAAGCCGGCGACGAACCGATGTAAAGACGTCAACCAGAGATGTAACGTCATTTAGAGCCGACGCATCGGCAACAATATCACCATCCCCGCAAGCCGGAACCGATTAATCGTCGACCACATACCCAACCAGGTGAAATTCATCCGCTGCAAGGGTAACGTCACGTCCAACCGGGCGAAAAAAGCACGATGTAAGGGTAACATCGCGCTGGGCAACGCCTATGGGAGGCGATGCAAGGGAAACAAAGGGCCATGTAAAGCAGTTAACGCCCGCACCAAGGATTCCATCCGCACATGCCGGCAGGATGACGTTCCATGCAAAGGTGAAGGAGAGGCAAGCAGGGCCAACCACCGCTGCGTTGCCCCAACCAACACCCAGTGCCCCGGATCGACGTAGGGGCGTATCTTTGTGATTGATCCCCGCATGCAATGGGCTCACTCTGCATGCAAGGGACCCAATATCAACCGCGTCCTATCCGACTATTTCTTGTGCAAAGAAAGCAGCGCACGAATCACGTCGATTGCCAGATAAAGAACAACAAACCCAATGTAACTGAGGAAGGGTAGTAAAGCAACCTTATAGATCATTGGTACAGCTTCACCCTGCATCATGTCCCAGGCGCCGCCGGCAACTAACGGATCTTTAAAGAGATATAAACCGGTTCTAATCTCCATATAAAGACCGAATAGAATCAGCGCACCAAAAAGTATGGGCACTAATCTCATAAAACCCTTTATCAAAAGAGTGATAATCCCAATGGCCTCTTGTCCGGCGGACTGCTCCTCAACCAATTCCACGTTGATCTCAGACGGGTTGTAATAGACCATGGCTGCAAATACGCAGATGGCAAACTGAGCCAGACTGAAAACGAATACGCCGAACGGATTACCTGAGATCCAAAGGTAAAGTCCTTCAAAAAACTTAAAGACACCATATAGGAGAAGCAAAAAAGCGAGGCAGTTCATGAACACTTTAGACATCATATAGGACGGATTCTTTTTGATTAAGGCCTCACCTGCGGTTCCGAACTTGTGCGCAATATATTGCACCACTAAAATGATAAGTATCCACTGAATCCCCGTAAAAAAGGGAGTAAACTTGTTTGCCTTCGCAGCATAAATCAAAGCGAACAGAAACCCTAACCCGGCTGCCGCCAATAACGCGAAATGCCCGATACGATACAACCAACGTGAACAGAAATTCAATAGATCGGTTGTTAACAATCCTTTGAAAAATTCAACCAATCGTTCTACAAGTTTGACCGCAAATAGGTGTGCGGCAAATTCTGACTTTTGTTCCATATTACCTCCTGTTTTATTCGGCATATTCATTTTAATTATTATTAGTCTCGTTAATCTGCGCAGATGAAAGATTAATCATTAAGATTCTATTTGAAAAAAAAAAGAAAGTCAATAGTATCGGGCATAAAAACATTTATGCCTGCATTTAAAAATATCCACAGTTTCTCTTTGAAAACGTATTTAAGATGTGGTACAATAAAATTTAAGGTAATTGAATGAATGTAAAAGACGGTACTATAGTAATTTTAGGCATGCCCTTCGATGCCAACTCCTCCTTTTTAACAGGAGCCGCCCAAGCCCCGCAATGCATCCGCGAAGCCCTGCGCTCCCCTGCTTCAAACATGTGCAGCGAAAGCGGTCGCGACCTGAGCGTAGAACCTCGATTGATTGATGGCGGCGACCTGTTTATTACGGATTATCTCCCCCATATTCACGACCCCGTGGCGCAACTGCTGCAATCCAACGTCGGCATTATCAGCTTGGGCGGCGACCATTCCATTACCTATCCCATTGTTAAAGCCTACGCCGCTAAGTATCCCCATCTCATCCTGCTGCAACTGGACGCCCACCCCGACCTCTACGATCAATACGACGGCAACCCTCATGCTCACGGCTGCCCTTTTGCCCGCATCATGGAATCCGGACTGGTGAAACGCCTGATACAAATCGGCATTCGCACTATGAACCCGCACCAACAAGCCCAAGCGGACCGCTTCAACGTGGAAGTCATCCCCATGAACCAACTGCGCGACATCCCCCCGCTGGACGGCCCTGTTTACCTCTCCCTGGACCTGGACGTCCTGGACCCCGCTTTCGCCCCCGGTGTGGCCCACCACGAACCGGGCGGACTCTCCAGCCGCCAACTGATTCACTATATCCAGTCCCTCAACGCCCCCCTGGTAGGCGCCGATATCGTGGAACTGAACCCCCGCCGCGACCCGCTGGGCATTACCGCCGCTGTTGCCGCTAAATGCCTTAAAGAGATTGCCGACAAAATGTTAAAAAAGTGACCCGAAACGGTTGCAATTAATTTTTTTTTAACTACAATGGAGTCATTATGATTGCTGTCAAAAAGCGTTCAATGTTTCGCTTCATTATCTCGATGATAATGTGCGTCATGATTTCAGCCCTTTACGGCATAGTCTACGCCGGTGCCCAAAAGTCCCCGCGTACCCCCAACCCGGGTCAGACCCAAATAAACGAATTCGTAGACGTCGTCAACATCGAAGTGCTGGTGCGCGCCCTGAAGAAAAAAGAACTGGTGGGCGGCTTGAAAAAATCCGACTTCACCCTCTATGAAAACGACGTTCCGCTGGATATCACCAGTTTCCAGGAAGTACGCCGCAAAGTCGGCCTGAGCAGTGAATTCATCGCACTAGATGCTACCCCGGAACAACAGAAAAAAATGGCCGCCGTAAATGAGAAACGGCTGTTCTTCATCTACTTCTGGATCTCCGAACCGGACCCCGCCATGCGCCGCGCCATTAAGTTTTTCTTCAAGAACGTTTACCGCGACGGAGATTACGTATTGATCATGATCCGTAACCGCATGTTTCGCATCGTGCGCAAGAAACAAGTAGAGGATTCGTTGGAAAGCCTGCTCAAAGAGATGGAGAAAGAAGCCCAGCAATTAAAGTTCGAACAGGACCGAATGGTCAATGAGCTGAACAACCAGTACCGCGATTTTTTGGAAAAGTTCCGTCGCGCCGAAGATAACGCCATGGGCGAAGAACAATTCATCGGCATCCTGGACGATATCCTGATAATCTACAAAAACGCCTGGACCGAGTACAGCAACCGCCACACCACCCTTTCCGCCGGCAAACTCAAATCCATCGCCGCCTCATTAAAAAGCATCGAAATGGAAAAATGGGGCATCGTGTTTTATCAACACGACATCTTCCCCCAATTCAACCTGGAAACAATCAGCAGCCAACGCTTAGAGAATTATAAACACATCTACGAATTACGCAAGGACTTCGGACGAATATATCGCGAAATGCGCCGCGGACGCCGCGCCGTCGCCTTCATGGACGAAATCCAACAAGCCTTCATCGAAGCCAACACCACCTTTCACCTCATGCTGTCCGATACCAAATCCTACGGCGAATTAGAATCCGTGTACCTCAAATTGGCCTACATACACTCCGATTGGCAGGACGCCTTTAGAAACATTACTCTGGCCACCGGCGGGGATATCATGGACAACAACAAACTGAACAAATCATTGGTTCAGGCAGTAGAAAAAGAAGACATCTATTACCGGCTGACCTACGCGCCCGCCGCATCCGGCACCAAAGACCGCCGCATCCGCGTCACCGTCGCCGACAACGCCATCGACCTGAAATTTCATCGCACGACCACCATCGCCGCACCCAGCGACATCCAAATCGACAAATTTTCCTACAACCACCCGCTGTTGACCTTCACCATCCGCAATTACCGACGCTTCTACGACGGCAGCCGACTATTCGGAGACGTCGGCGTCAAAATCACCCGCATCAACCCCCAAGGCAAAACAGTCAGCGCCGAACGTGAATTTTCACCCCATACCGAAGACCTGACCGTCACCATGAAACTAAAATTCCCCAGCAAAGGAAAATACACCCTCACCGTCGAAGCCTTCGACTGGCAAACCGGCAAAACCACCTCACACAAACACCGAATAGAGATACCCGGCACCATCCCCGACATCCCCGACATGCAAAACCACCCCGGCGAAAACGCCGCGGAAAGACCCTGAAAATGGCGATAGAAAGCGCTCCTAATTGACTTTCAGTTGAAAGTCTAGTACAATAAACCGTAAGACGCAGTCAATAATGTATAACGAGGTTACAAAATGAAAATATTAAAATCCACCGTCGCTTTATTGGTACTCCTAACCCTGACCCAGAGCACTTACCTGACCGCCCAAACCCAAGCCGCCACCACCCGCACCACCGGGACCCAAACCTACCAAAAAAGCAAGAAACACAAAATCAAAGACTTACCCAGACAATACCAGACCTGGTTGCAAAAAGACGTATTATACCTGATCACCAAATGGGAAAAGGAAGTTTTTTTACAATTGGACACCGACCGTGAACGCGACATGTTCATCGCCGCCTTCTGGAAGAACCGCGACCCCAACCTCCATACCGAAGAAAATGAATTCAAAACCGAACACTATAAACGTATCCAATACGCCATTGATCGATTCGGCAAAGGCACCCCCACTCCCGGCTGGTTGACCGCGCGGGGACGCATTTATATTATGCTTGGCGAAGCCCATTCCATCGAACGCTACGAAGCGGAAACCGAAATATACCCGGTGATCATCTGGTTCTATCAAGGCTTAGCCCAATTCGGACTACCCAACGCCTTTTCCGTCGTATTCTTCAAAGAAAACAATTCCGGCGATTACGAACTGTACAGCCCCGTACGCCACGGACCCCACAAACTCCTAGTCAACTACCAAGGCGATACCCATGAAGTAACCGAAGCCTTCAGCCAATTGTACCGCATCGTCCCCAACGTGGCCAAAGTGTCCATGTCCCTGATCGAAGGCGAATTCCTGCCCGGAGCCCGCCCCACCATTTCTTCGGAAATCCTGATTAATCAAAAAATCGTAGAAGCACCCAAAAAGCGCGTCAATGACGAATACGCAAAGAAATTACTGAAATATAAAAACTATATCGACGTCGAATACTCCGTCAATTACATAACCAACGCCTCACAAGTCAGCGTACTGAAAGACGCCGTTACAGGGTACTACTTCATCCACTACATGGTGGAACCGCAAAAACTCTCGCTGGAACAAGTAGAAAACACCCTCTACGGCAACCTTGAAATCAACGGTTCACTGTTCGACCTAGAAGGAAAGACCATATATAATTTTTCCAAAAACGCCCCCATTACACTCAATCCCGACCAGGTCAAGAAAGTGCAGAACAAACTATTCTGCTACCAGGACTTTTTCCCCGTCATCCCCGGCAACTACCGGTTGGAAATATTAATACGCAACACATCATCCAAAGAGTTCACGTCCATCGAACGGAATATCACCGTACCCAGCCCCGACGAACCGGGAGTCGGCAATATCGTACTGGCCAATACCCTCCGCCCTCAACCCCCTCAAAACGGCGACAATAAACCCTTTCTGTTCAACGGCACCCAATTAGTCGCCTCCCCCCGCAACGACTTCACCCGCAACGATAAAATGCATTTTTTCTTTCAAGTCCTAGGCCTCAAGCCGGAGCAAGTAGAAAACGGCTATTTCCAGTTCGCCATAATCAAAGACGACGGCGAAAACAAAACCACCATTGCATTAAAGAAACCCATCAAAGACTATGCCGGATCCCGCACAGTACCCCTCAATTTCATGGAAACCTTCAGCCTGGAGCAATTAGACGCCACCTATTATTCAGCCCGCGTCTCAGTCTACGGAGCGCCCGGGAAATTCCTGTTTCAGGGTGAAGCAACATTTTTCATCACCCCCGTCAGCCAGTTAAAACGCCCATGGATCGTCTCCGTCACCACCCCCCCCGGCAGCGCCGAACATTACAATACCCTGGCCATTCAGTACGCCAATATCAATCAACTGAAACGGGCCTCCTCCTATTTGGAAAGAGCGTACAACCTCTCCCCATCCGAGCCCAAAGTGGCGCTGAACTATGTACAGGTGCTGTTTAAACTCAAACGCTACAACAAACTAAAGTCCGTCGCCCTACCCTTTCTGCAAACCACCGAGAAACAGAATTTCCTTTCCTTCCTGGGCTACTCCTGCGCCAACCTGGGCCAATACATGGAAGCAATCACACATTTTAAAGAATACCTGTCCTATTACGGCACCAATATGAATATATTAAACGCCGTAGGTGAATGTTACCAGAAACTCGGCAATATCGAAGAAGCCAAAGTGGCCTGGAAAAAGTCCCTTGAACTTTTCCCCGACCAAAAAGAGCTAACGACGTTTTTGAAAGAACTCACGAAGAAACAAAACAAAAGGGAGGAAAAAAATGAATAAACCGAAACAAAGAAACAAACCGCAAACCACCATAAGAGTACTGTTGACGTTATTGATGCTGCCGTTGGTATACATGAGCTTTTGCAGCTCCTTAGACCATGAAGGCAGTGCCAAATTGAAAATAAACGACCTGCCGGACAACCAACGGCATTTTTTAGAGTATGCCCGCTACCTGATAAACAAAAGCGAGAAGAAAAAGTTCCTCAGCATCGTCGGCGATAACGCCCGGGAACAATTCATTCAAGACTTTTGGAAGAAACGCGACCCCAGCCCCGAAACCGACGAAAACGAATTCAAAGAACAGTATTATCAACGCATCGAAGAAGCCAATCGAATGTTCGGCAACAACGGCTGGCGCTCCGATCGCGGCAAAGTATTAGTACTGCTGGGCCCACCGGAGACCAAACACATCTACCCCACCGGCATCCGCGTTAATGACTATCCCAGCGAAATCTGGTTGTACGGCTATTTCCCGATAATTTTTGTAGACCGCACACGATCCGGTAACTACGAACTGACCAACGTCAGTGCCTGGCACCTGGCCGAAATGAACAAAGCCAGCCAACAACTTATCCCCCAGGTGGGTTTTACACCCAACCCCTTCGGCTTTAAACTAAAACTGTTCAAAGACAAAAAAGCCGGCAACCACCAATTACAAGTCCTCATGCCCTACCGCAACATCGTATTCGAAGAAAGCGAAGAAGGCTTTTCCGCGCACCTGAAACTTCATTTCCAAATTACCGAAAAAACCAAAAAAGAAACACAGACCATGGATAAAGAACACACCATCTCCGTCACCGCCGAACAACTGGACAAATTAGACAAACAATACGTCATCTCCGTTCCCCTGAACCTAGCCAAAGGCTATTACGAAATCAGCCTGATAATCGAAAACAAAGCCGACAAAGTAAAAACCCGTGACAAGATCGAAGTAAAATTGTAAGCCCGGAGCGGCCGGCGTATAAAATGAGATCAAATAAGCCCGAAACCTATTCAATAATAGAACAGAATATGATAAGATAAACAATTGAAAATTAATAAGAAGGAGAAATGAACAATGAAGTTTTATAAAGCAACGCGCTATATTGTGTTAGCCGTCATGATCCTGGCCTTTGCCGGCATGCCGGAAGGATTATTTGCTCAAGCCGGCCGCGGCAAAGGAAGACTCAGAGGAATCGTGAAAAACCCGGCGGGCGATCCCGTTGTCAACGCCAAAGTACAGATCATCTTTCACGGCGACCAGAACATCAAGCACAATACCACCACCAATGACAACGGCCGCTTCAGCGTCAACGGCCTGTCCGGCGGAAATTGGCAGATATTCGTCAGTGCCGAAGGGTACAAAGACGCCCAGATGACACAGGATATCAAACAAGTACCGGACAACCCCTGGGCTCAAATCTTTATGAAAAAGCCGGCCCCTGAAGTCATCGCCAAAAACCAATTATCCGGCGACGCCACCCTGATTGAAAAAGGCAAACAATTGCATGCCGAAGCCAACTACGACGAAGCTATCGAAGTCTTTAACGAATTTTTGACCAAACAACCCGACTTCTACCAGACCCATATCTTGATCGGCAATGTGTACAAAGATAAAGGCGAGCTGGACGCTGCCATGGCCTCCTTTAAAAAAGCCCTGGAAATCGCACCCACCGACGGCACCGACATTCCCGTCATCGCCCAAGCCAATTCCGCCATCGGCGACTTGTATATTCGTAAAAACGACTTGGACACAGCTCAAAAGTTTTTTCAGAAATCCCTTAACCTGAACCCCAAAGACGAAATACTTGCGTACAATGTCGGCGAAATATTTTTTGCCAACGCCAAGACCGATGAGGCTATTAAATATTTTCAGTTGGCTCTGTCCATCAAACCCAATTGGGCGTTACCCTACCAGAAAATCGGCTACGCCTATCTGAACAGCGCCGACTACAAAAATGCAATCGCCGCCTTTAATAAGTTTCTGGAACTGGACCCCCAGTCTGACGAAGCCGCCACCATTCAGGAATTGATCACCAGTCTAAAAGACATGAAATAATCATACGTCCCCCGGTAAACGACAGGGTTTTTTACCGGGGGCGTATTCCCGCCGGTGGTTTTCAGCATCGCAGTTGATAACCGCCCCAACCGTCCGCCGGCACCGCTCCCGCGAGGACGTCACCCCGCAGCAAAAACAACCAGCACCGAAGGTCTAGTCGATTCCCACCACATCACCGCTGTCATACCGACCTGGAACAGACCGCTCCCGTCATATAACGAAGAAAGAAGAAAGGGAAGACACTCACGCCCAAAGGCCCCCACGGACATACCATGAGGAGAGGAAAATCAATCAGGAAACAGGGCCGGCACCAATTCATCCACCGTGCCCCGAGGGGTAAAAAAAAACCCCCCCGACTTGTGCCGGGAGGGTCTTTTATTTTTGCTTTAATTTGTAACGAATCGTTCAAACATTTACAACGTCTTACGATTAATCGACATCAAGCGATTAGAAGCTAAGTTTAGCTCCCAAACGAATGGCGATTGAAGGCAAGAAGTAGTAATCTTGGCCGTAGCGGGGATCCCGGGGGATGCCCAATTCAGCCATCAGCTCATCAACGTTAAAGCCGGCAACGATTTCATCATTGTCGAGAGAGACCTGACTGTCATACAGCCGGTTGTAGACTCTCTGCGCGATCTTGTTGTTGGTGACGTTGGTGACGTTTGCATTAAGGTTCAGGTTGAATTTGGAGCCCAATTTCATGTTGTATTCAGCATAGAGGTCCAATTGCCACAGAATCGGAGTTCTGCCCATGTCGCCTCTACCGTTAGGATACCACCCTTGTTGGTTGTTCAGCATAAATTCTGAAGAAACGGGAGTACCTGATTTGATAAATGCATTCAAACCAAAAGTCAAACCGAAATCGAACGTATAAGCACCGTAGACTTTTAGATCCAGGGGGCGGTCCGTCGGCAAGGTGCCGTCCAAAAGATTCATTTGAGAATCATAGTGGATGAACCAGAGGTCAAAGTATCTTTGAACCATCGGATTCTGGCGACCATGTTCGTCGGAACTGGCCAGACCGGAAATAATTCCTCTCAAGGAACTCCATGTCAAGGTCGCACCACCCAGCCAGTTGTTGCTGAACTTTTTGTCCAAGCTTAACTGTACGGAGTAATACTTTCTTGTGGGATCCGGACAAACTCTGCCTTCAGGAATATAACCCTCAAGGGCGGAAAGTCTGTACTGTTCATTGATCCAAGCGGAACCGGGGTTGCCGATGAAATAATATTCAGTACCGGCAATTTCAACACCGATGTCTTCAATGACGTTCAGCAAACTGTGATGCAGGAATCTGGCAGTAAACGCGACGTCGTCGCTGATTTTCTGCTGGAAGCCCAACGAAATTTCCATTTTGCTGCCCGGCTTGATGTCCGGTTGTACCAGGTCATGAGAAGGAGCACGATGATTGATGTGTTCAAAGAACTCACCACCCAGAATGGGCGCTTCGGAACCAGTATAGCTCCAACCTTTGTAGTTGCCGTACTGAGTCCAATCCAGAGTAGCAATGTCATACCATGAGTCATGCCAGATCAAACCACCGAAAGAACCGACGGTCATATCCATTTTCATAACGTCATAATAAAGACCGAAGCTACCGAAAACTTTGGTGCTTCCGTCACCTTTGAAGTCATAGGCAAAACCGACACGAGGGGCGATTTTGTCAAAGAAATCAAATGTGAATGCGTCTTTGGTGATAATTTTGTCCATTGAAGGCATGGATTCTTTTTCAAGACGCACGCCGTAGTTCAACGTCAGTTTGTCACCGACGGTCCAACTGTCCTGCAGGTAGATGGAATAGCGGTTGCTGGTCAGGTCGGCAATAGTACCGGCCGGGCCGTAGGCACGAACGTAACCGTAAGTGGTGGGGTGAACAACGCCGTCACCGGTAGTATAAATACTATTGGTGCCGTCCGGTTGTTTCCACCAGAAACGCCAGTATTCGGTATCAACAATAGCGCCTTCGACTTTGTCCATAAATACCTGGTTCCATCCGAAGCCCATTTTCACTACGTGCTCGCCCGCTGCATTGAAGTACAGGGTCAAGTCGGCTTTGGCTGAAATCTTCCGGGTGATGTCTTTGGAATCTTCAGTCAGTGAATCAAAGGGTACGTTTGCCCAAAATCGGCCGCGTACTAAATCGGCAGGCATGCCTTCTACGCCGGCATTGGAATACTGGAATAAGAACCGAGGTACGGGATCAGCCTTGATGCCGTTAAAATAACCATTGGTTCTGAAAAGACCACCGGAAATAGCTAAGAAGCCGGAGTTACCGATGGAATAATCCAAGTTGGCAGACAGGTTGACTGCGGGATCTTTCCAGGCCCAATCTTCCCAGGCTACGAGGTTACCATCTGAAGGATAACTGGAACCATCCTGTTCGGGGAGAGTATTCTTCCGATCACGAACGTTGAGGTTGCCGCTGATGCTTAAACGGACATTACGTCCCAAAGCCGCAGTAATCTTGGCTGAACCGTTCATACGAATGTCTTCGAAATCAAAACTCATGCCGTCTCTTTCGGGATAATCATCAAACACGCCCAGACGGGTGCGTTTGCGATACTGAGGCATGAAAGAAGCAAAGAACCATAGTTTGTCTTTGACCAGATAACCGCCCAAAGAGAAGCCGGGTTCATAACGATTCCATTTGTCGGTGCTGTAATCGGAGAATTGGGAAATAGAGCTGTCGTAAGAATCCAATTGCAACACGTCACGGGGTTTACCACTCAGCCAATCTGAGTCATAGTAAAATACTAAGTCACCATGAAACTCATTACCACCACTACGGGTAATAACGTTAATAACACCACCCATGGAGCCGCCGTATTCAGCAGCGTATCCACTGGATTTCACCTGAACTTCTTCGATGAAGTCGGTGCTGAGGTTATTACCGGACACACCACCTTCCATTGTCGTTGTGTTCATACCATCGACAAAAAAAGTGTTTTCAGAAGCACTGGCACCGTCAAAAGAAATGGCGGTTCCGGTTCCCGAAGAAATACCGTCCTGGCCGGTTGAGTTGTCAAATTCACTTTCATAGTTGACGCCCGCTTGCTGGGTGGCAATAGAAAGGAAGTTCCGGCTGGATTTCGGCAGCTTGGAAAAAGCTTCTTTGGTAATGTTGACGGCAGTTGCACTCTTGCGAACGTCGACTACCGGGATTTGACCGGTTACAACGACTTCTTCACGAAGAGCACCCGTCTGCATGATAACATCCAGTTTAAAGGTTTTACCTAGGTCTACGCGGATAGCGTTCCTCTTGATGGTTTTAAAGCCTTCAAGACTGAATGCTAAGGCATAGTTTCCACTGGGAATACCCATTAAACGATATACACCGTTTTCGTTGGAAACGCTCATCTTTTTACCGATGAGATTCTTACCGGTGATTTCTACTGAAACGCCGGGAATTGCTGATCCGTCTTCAAGAACAACGGTTCCGATAATTTCACCGGATTGCTCCTGTGAAAAGAGCATCCCACCGAATACCAGAATGGATGCGATCACTAAAATCAAAAGTTTGTGTTTAAGCATTAAACCTCCTAAATTTGACTTAACTTTTTACACGTCAATTCCAGCAATTCTCTTGCCGGCTGTGAAATATCAGGGACGGGGATTGAAAAGCGTTGTAGTTAAAGGAATTCGTTTGCCGCCCTATGTATGGGAGTTCAAATATTTGAATATTTATTCATAATATTGAACGGCCCGCGCAACCGCTGTGAATTGCCCGCCGTTACCCGGCACTGCTTGCAAAACATCCGGCATCGGTTGCAAAAAAAATAATTTCATAAGGTATTGACTTCACCCGCGTTTTTCCTTATAATTGTGTTTTGAATGAGTTGCCTGCCGGGATAGCTCAGTAGGTAGAGCGAGGGACTGAAAATCCCTGCGTCCGTGGTTCAATTCCGCGTCCCGGCACTTCATTCTCCCCCACAACCCAGCATCCCAAGCACCCACTATCTGAGACGTGAAAATTTGAAAAATTGTATGCGAACGACTTTTGTTTTTCGGGGAAAAATGGTATACTGACGAAGAAATTTGGTCTTAACCAAAAATTCTATAGATAATAATATAAAGGAGACGTGACATGAAGAAAAATTTGTGTGTACTACTAGTGCCGGCACTGGTGCTGTTTATTGTGTCTGGAATGTTTTTGAACGCGGAAGCCCCTTCTAAAAAAGTGGGTAAACTAATCGGCAAAGCAGAATCAGCATTAAAAGAGAAGAAGCTGGAAAAAGCACTGGAGTACTACAATAAAGCATTGGCGGAAGCTCCCGAATACGGCCCGGTTTATTACGGCATCGCCCGTATCCAAGCGGCACAAAACCAATTCGAGGAAGCTCTGACCAACCTGAACAAAGCTACGGAACTGGACGCGGAACATGCTCCCACTAAAGAGCTGTTGATCAACGTATTGTTCCAACTGGGGAAACAAGCCGCCGGCCAAAAGATGGTGGAAAAATCCAACCAGATGTTTGAAAACTTAATCGCTGTCCCGGGTGTGGATACGCTTAAACCAAAAATGTACATGGATGCTCTTTACAACCTGGGTAACGGGTACGGCATGTTGAAAAACCTGGCCAAATCCAACGAATTCTTCCAGAAAGTACTGGACCTCCCCGGCATAAGCACTTCCGACAAAAAGCTTGTGCTGCAACTTTTGTACAAAATCGGTCTTAACTATTACCAGTTGCAAAAAAGCAAAGAATCCTACGAGTGTTTTGAAAAAATGATTCTGATGCCCGACGCTGAAACTGAAAACCAACAACTGTTCGTCACCGCCCACTATCTGGCCGGCCTAAACGCCAGTCTGGCCGCAGAACTGAAAAAATCCAACGACTACCTGATCAAATTCCTGGCCCAGCCCACCGCCTCCGAACAACTGCTGCCCCTGGCTAATTTCCTGATCGGCACCAACATGATGACCGAACTGGACGAAGCCGTAGACGCTGTCAAAAAAGATGCTGAAAAAGACAAGAAAAAACGAATCGCGGAACTGGCTTCAAAGAGCGCCGACATTGAAACGTACCTGAACAAAGCCCTGGAACTGAAACCCGACCTGGAACCGGCGTACATGCACCTGGGTAATTTTTATTACTACAGCGGCGACGACGCCAAAGCCATTTCCAAATACGAAGAACTGATCGAAAAATACCCCACCTCTCCTGATGTTGACGGTTACAAACGCTTTCTGGAAGACATTAAAAAAAGCGTCGCCGTGGATAAAAAAAAATAGCCGCGCTTTTAACAGCGAACGAAGAACCAAAGCAACGAAAATAATAAGTACTTAGAAATATGAAACGCAGGCAGGGAAGGACGCGCCAAGCAATTGTCGACCTTCCCTGCCGGTGAATGTCGTCAATGTATAATCAAGCCCTGAAAAAATAATTCTTCTCCGGTATTTGTGAGATTTTTTAATAATATCTTTTATCTAATGAACATGAGACAGAGAAATAGACAACTAACTCCGGGCGCGCCGCAGGCTCGCATGCTGCTTTTGCTGACGTTGACCATATCAGCAGTCTTCGCAGCATTCCTAATCAGCGTCGCCGGGCAGCAGACCGCCGCAGCCTCCGGCCACCAGCTACAAGTAATCGCTCCCAACGGCGGCGAAGTTCTCAGCAAAGAGACCCAAACCCCTATCAAATGGCACTCCCGCATCCCCGGCGGGAAAGTCGTGATCGTTCTGTACAAACAGGGCCTCAAGCACTTGGTTATCGCCGAACAAGCCCCTAATACCGGCGCCTATTTATGGAAAATACCCGCAACCCTGCCGGCGGCAAACCATTATAGAATACGCATCCGCCTACTCTCCAACCTCTCAGTCAACGATTTCTCCGACCACAACTTCACCATCA
>Ga0210347_1267350_pt1 | contig 18108 bp, 12 predicted proteins | sample S456metaT_FD_159705 | JGI IMG/M metagenome (GOLD analysis project Ga0210347, IMG submission 159705) | Metatranscriptome of estuarine sediment microbial communities from the Columbia River estuary, Washington, United States - S.456... | ecosystem: Environmental > Aquatic > Marine > Intertidal...
GTTCTTCATCGCAACAAATGCATTAAAGAAATATGAAGTATATTCCAATTAAACGAACAAGTCAATGCTAATTAATGTTTTTGGGAGCAAGGTCAAAAACCATAACGCCCCCCCATGAAGTCGGTCACATAGATATGGTTACACCAATCTCGATTCCGCCCTGTACACCTTCCGGGTGAAAGCGAGGAACGTTTACGGGCATGAAGGAACAGAAGAGAGTTCCCCTGGAATCCCGGTTATCCTTTCGAAAAAAAATTATGAAAGTTGTTGTAAAAAACTTCAGGATTGATTATCATTAACCCGCGCGTCATAATATTACCGATTATTTTGCGGCGTGAGTCACTTCATAAATATGACTGGTCGAAAAGGAAAACATGACTATTAATGAAAACTTAAATACAAACAGTGAGTGCAACTGCCGACAAGCCCCGGATATTAACCTCAACCTCAACGTACGCGGTCTCTCCCCTTCCGCGACCCTGGCGATTAATGAACGAAGCGCCGAACTGATTATCAAAGGCCATGAAATTTTTAAATTCGGCCTGGGTCAATCCCCCTTCCCTGTTCCGGACCAGGTGGTGCAAGCTCTCAAGGATAATGCCCACCAAAAAGACTACCTGCCTGTTAAAGGCCTCTTGGCTCTGAGAGAAACAGTTGCCGATTATCATCTGCGCAAAGACAACATCCGCAGACACGCCCACAACGTGCTCATCGGACCGGGGTCCAAAGAGCTGATGTTTCTTATCCAAATCACCTATTACGGCGACCTGGTGATCCCTACGCCTTCCTGGGTTTCCTACGCGCCTCAGGCGGAAATTATCGGCAGACAAGTCCGCTGGTTGCCGACCCATTCGGAAAACAACTGGCTGGTGATGCCTCAAGAAATCGAAGCTCTGTGCCGTACCGACCCGCAACGTCCGCGCTTGCTGATCATAAACTACCCCAATAACCCCACCGGTCACTCTTATGAACCGGAGCACCTGAAACTAATCGCCGACGTCGCCCGCAAATACCACATGGTCGTGCTGTCGGACGAAATCTACGGCGAAATTCACCACGACGGACAACATCTTTCCATCTCTCAATTCTACCCCGAAGGAACCATCATCAGCACCGGCCTAAGCAAATGGTGCGGTGCCGGCGGCTGGCGATTGGGGACGTTTATTTTTCCCGATTCTTTGCAATGGCTGCTGGACGCTATGGCCGTCGTGGCCAGCGAAACCTATACTGCGACTTGCGCCCCGATTCAATTTGCCGCAGTTCGCGCGTTTCAGGGGGGACCGGAGATTGAACACTACTTGACCCAATGCCGCCGCATCCTCAAAGCCCTGGCTGCCTTTTGCGTTAAAGAATTGAGCGCCGCCAATATTAAAGTGAAAACTCCCGCAGGTGCCTTTTACCTCTTTCCCAGCTTCTCGCCGTTGCGTGAACAGTTGGAGAACCGCGGCATCTTCAGCAATAAACGACTGGTGGAAGCTATTCTTGACGAAACCGGCGTGGCCGCACTGCCGGGTGTGGACTTCGGCAGACCGGAACATAAACTAACCATGAGACTGGCTTATGTGGACTTCGACGGTGCCAAGGTTCTCAACGCAATTGAAAAACTACCACTGGACGCGACCCTGTCCGATGACTTTCTAATGCAAAACTGCCCCAAAGTGGTCACCGGCATCAACCGCCTCTGCGATTGGGCGAAAAACCTTAGTTGACTTATTGATATTTTTTCGGTATGATGGTCTTTTGCTTAGTAAGCGGAGGACTGATAATGAAAACAAAATTGATGACGGTTATTGGTTTACTGATTGCAACGGTACTATGCTTGACTAATTGCCGGGTAGCCACACAAGAACCGACACCCACCGACGAAATCCCCGTCCTCTTAACAATTTCCCCCTCTGCGGCGGTAACACGCAGCCTTTCCTTCAGATTGACCGCTGTAGGCAATAATTTCAAACCAACCTCCCAAATTGTTTTTAACGGAACTTTCAAAGCCACCACGTATGTCAGTCCGACGGAACTCTACTGCACCATCTCACCGGACGAAACCATCCACACCGCCGCTACCCAAGGAACCGACAAGAGCCGAGCCGATGAACAGGTCCCGGTCCAGATATACACTGCTACCATCAGTGAGAACGATGGTCTTACGTCGGAATTCTCTTTTACTATCCGCGACACCCATCGCTTTAACAGCCCCGTCAAGCTGGCTCCGGAAAACTACCTGCTGCGCAGTTCCAAAATCGCAGCCGACGGCGACGGCAACGTCTACGTTCTGTGGCAACGGACCCACAACTCAGGAAACGACATTTGGCTTTCTCGATCCGCAGATAACGGAGCAACCTTCGCAGCCGCCGTCCAAATGTCCGACAGCGGCGACTTTCAACACCCCGACATTGCCTGCGCACCGGACGGTACGGTCTATGCCGTATGGTTCGACAACAACAACAATGCCCGGGATATTTATTTTCGCAAAACCTCCGATCACGGCCAAACCTGGAGTGCTGCTAAAAATATTTCACTTACCCTGCAAGGCTCCTTCGACCCCATCATAGCAGTCGACGGCAACGGGTACGTGTACGTAGTATTCGTAGACGACACCCCCGGTCGCCGCGTGATTATGTATACCCATTCCACCAACGGCGGCAGCACCTGGAGTTCCTCACGTATGATCTCAAACGTCCCCGGAGACTCCGAAGTACCGGCACTGGCGGTTTCAAACAGCGGCGGTATTTACGTGACCTGGCGCGAAAGCAACTATAACAATGCCGAACTCTATTTCATCTACTCAGCCAACCGCGGCAACAGTTGGAGCATCGGGAAACGCCTGATTACCCTTAGCAACCCCTATACTCAACCGGACATCGCCCTAGCCGGCAACGGCAAAATCTACCTGGCCTTTGATGAAGTTCCCAGTTATACCAGTAAAATCTATCTTTCCAATTCTTCGGACAACGGTTTCACTTGGCAAACCTTGCAGGATATTTCCAACTTGCAACAAGGCGCTTTAAACCATTGGGCACCTAAAATCCTCATCGATGCCATCGACAACGTGAACTTGATCTGGAATGGAGAAACACCTACTCAGGAGTCCATATTCTTCTGCCGCTCCATAGACGGCACATTTTCCTGGAACACCCCGCTGGCCCACACCGGTTTCACATCGGCAGCAGGCACCGACGCATTTATTGATGCCGACGGAACTCTTCATATTACCGGCGGCATCTACAGCCTGACCTACGGCGGCTATGAACTTTATTACAGCCGCTCCAATTAATAACGATTACACGCTTTTTAAAAACTTGCCGGAAACGGCGACATCGGAATCAGCATGCTAAACGACCTATCTATTTTTATCGTTCCCCCGCTCCTGACGATGATCGCAGGAATCTCCTTGGCAGTATTGTCGCTGCTCAAAGGGAGAGGCGACCGTGAAAACCTGCTGTTCGCCCTTATCTGCCTGGGCTGGAGCCTGCTGTCGCCTGCTTTTATCAGTCACCACTTGATCAAAGACCCCGCCGTCATTCTTACGATCGAACGATCTATTCATTCACTGTACGTCTTCCTACCGGCGCTGAACCTGCTGTTCTTCCACAAAATCCTGCACATCAAACGACCACTGGTGACCTATTCCGGCTTCATCATCAGCGCACTACTGTCTCTGACCACTTTCACCAACGGGTATTTCAACGGTCTCTACAAATTTCACTGGGGGTACATCGCCAGAGGCGGGATATTTTTTAAGATCTTCAGCTTTTACAGCTTTCTGGCACTGTGCTATTGCGTGTTTTATTTCTTCCAGCGACTACGCATCGAAACCAACCCGGTGTTGCGCTTGAAATCAAAATACATCCTGTTCTCATTCATCCTAGCCGGTTGTCTGACCGCCACAAATGTTCCTGCTCTAAACGGTTATGATTTTTACCCCTTCGGGAACTTCATATTTTTACCCCTGTGCCTAATGGCCTACGGCGTGTTGAAATATCACCTGCTGGACATCCGCAGCATGTTGCACCGCACGGCGTTCTGGATATTGACCTCATCGTTGATCCTAGTGCCCAACATCCTGTTCTTCGCCTTTTTACGCCCCCATTTCCAGAAAATTTCCACCCCCGTCCTGTTCATCGCATTAGTAATCTGTTTCATCCTCAATTACCTCTACATTCGCAAAGTGCAACCGTTGATAAACAAAGTCTTTCACCAGGTGCGTTACAACCTGGCCCAGGTGGAACGGGTCTTCGTCAGCAATATACTCACCCTCAAAGGCCTAGAGCCATTGATCCGTCAATTGGGCAAAGCATTGAACGACACACTGGAATTCGAAAATTTCGACCTCTACCTCCGAAGCGACAGCCCCGGAATATTCACCGACACCGCCGGCAACCGATTAGCCATGGATCCCGAAATCGAACACCGACTAAGTATCGAACCACGCCTGCTGCAACGGTTGCTGGTTCAAACCAGTCCGCGCTACGCCGCCTACAAGGACAAACTGATGCCCTATTTCACCGGTGGAGACTATTATTACCTATTGCCGCTGGTAATGAACGGACAATTACAAGCCGTATTGTTTTTACCGCAACGCAGTCATTATAATTCCATCAAACCGGAGGAAGTAAAATTCCTCAACAACATCACCACCTCCGCAGCCGTCGCCCTAGCCAATTCCAGAATGTACCAGGACATCACCAACCTCAAAGACAGCCTCGAAGAACGCAGCATCGCGTTGACCCGGGAAATAGCCGACCGCATCCGCAGCGAAACCGAGAAGCGACAACTGGAAGCCCGCCTGCAATACGCCCGAAAAATGGAAGCTATCGGTACCTTGGCCGGCGGCGTAGCCCATGACCTGAACAATATCCTATCCGGTATCATCAATTACCCCGAATTACTACTAATGGATTTAGCCGAGGACGACCCCTTAGTCAAACCCATCCAAACCATCCGCAATTCCGGAGAAAAAGCCGCCGCCATCGTGCAAGATCTCTTAACCCTGGCCCGTCGCGGAGCCGCCGCCTTCGTCCCCGTCAACCTCAACGCCGTTGTTCGGACCTACCTCAGCGGCCCCGAATGGGAGAACCTCATGCAACATCACCCCGGCGTCGTCATCGAAGAATTCTTAGAACCTCAATTAAAATATATCATGGGCTCCCAGTTGCATTTATCCAAGACCCTGATGAACCTTGTCGCCAATGCCGCCGAATCCATTGCCGGTCGGGGCGTAATCACCATCGCCACGGCCAACTACCTACTGGAAGAAGAAATTACCGGCTACCACCCTATTGAAAAAGGCGACTACGTCACCCTCAGCATCAGTGATACCGGCAGCGGCATTGAAGCGAACGACCTAGAACGAGTGTTCGAACCCTTTTACACCCGTAAAATTATGGGCCGTTCCGGCTCCGGACTGGGCATGGCCGTCGTCTGGGGCACCGTCAAAGATCACAACGGCTATATCGACACCTACAGCAAAATTAACGAAGGCACACGCTTCACCCTCTATTTCCCGGCTACCGAAAATAAACCCGCACACGACGAATACCGCCGTTCCTTCCGTGCTTTTCCGGGCAAAGGCGAATCCATCCTAGTCGTAGACGACGTCAAAGAACAACGCCTCATCGCTACGGAAATGCTGGAACGCCTCGGCTACGTCGTCTCCAGCGTCGCCTGCGGCGAGGACGCCGTCACCTATATGAGCCAACACAGCGCCCACTTGATTTTGTTGGACATGATCATGGACCCCGGCATCGACGGCCTGGAAACCTACCGCCGCATCTGCCGCATCCACCCCAACCAGAACGTCGTGGTCACCAGCGGTTATTCCGAAACCCAACGGGTCAAGGAACTTCTGGAAACCGGCAACGGCGCCTATATTAAAAAACCTTATATGATGGACGAAATCGCTCGCGTCATCCGCTCCCAACTGGACCAAAAGAACCCATTGAAGAATTGAGTCCCCGAATTCAACTCTTTCTTTCAACTCGTTTCAACCTCTTATTTCAATTTTCTCTCACGAACCGACTGTTTCAGCTTGACTTTTTTTTCCTTTTTTTGCATAGTAAACAGCATGATCAAAACAGTGCGTTTTTTTAACTCAGGAAATTTAAATCAGGAGCCGAGGTAGCACATGATAAAAAACTTAAACGTCGGGACCAAGTTCTTGGTCGGATTTTCAATAATAACAATCATCCTGGTGGTATCAGGAATAATATCAATTTATCTCACCCAGCAGATCGGCAGCAGCGGCTTGGAAGTAGGCGAGCGTTTGTCTCCGTTGGGTGACGTCGTCACCGAGGTGGAATTAACCGCTACCAAAGCCCATCTGTTGTTCGAAGAAGTCATGAACGGCGACACCACCAAGGACATCAAAGCCGCTTGGGCGTTGCTGGATCAATCCGCCTGGTACGTTAAAGCCATTCTGGAAGGCGGCAAGGATAAAAATACCGTTTACTATCCCATCCAATCGCCGCGCATCCGCAAAAAAGTCATCGACCTTCAAAAATTACTGGCCGACTTCACCAAAACCGCCCACGAATGGTATGATCAGCACAGTTCCGCTGCTGTGGGCAGTACGGCGGACCAGGAATTCGATACACTTTACCAGTCGATTCAGAACCGCCTAAAATCCACTGCGGAAACCCTTAAAAACTCCGCCACCAAAAAGTTGAACGACGTTCCCGCTTACATGGAAGCGCTGGGCCGCGTGGGCGAAGCTAAATACTTGTTGGCGGACGGACACCTTTTTCTGGAAGAAGTTTTGACCGGCGACACGTCCGCCAAAATTGAATCGGTCTATGAATCCTTCAACCGAGCCGGCTCATTAATCCGTGGAGCTGCCGCAAAACTGGGCAGCAATACCTTGACCCTACTCACCAAGGAACTGGAGCAATTAATTCAAAAAGCAAACCAACGGCACGACACCTACACCAAAGACAAAGCCCTGCAAGAGTCCAAAAGCACGGTCTTCAACACCGCCTTCGACAACTTCAGCCAACTGGCCGATGAAGCGGAAAATGACTTAATCAAAGAAATTGATGCCGGCCTAACCAAAATTAAAACAATGGAAAAAAACGCAACCACCGTCACTATGATTTTTTGCCTCATCGCCATTTTTCTGGCCGTACTACTGGGCCTATCCATCAGCCGTTCCATTACCCGCCCTCTGAAACAATGCGCCACCTTCGCCGACCAAATCGCCGGCGGTAACCTGAACACGGAGCTGGTCATTGATCAAAAAGATGAAATCGGCAAACTGACATTGTCTCTCAATACAATGGCCGACAAAATCCGCGACATGATCATTAATATCAAAGAACGCGCCGCGAAACTCAATAAAAGTACCGAAGACATTGTCAGCGGCGGCAGCGAACTGGCGCTGCGTACCAGTGAACAGGCGGCCTCATTGACGGAAACCTCCACCACTATCGAAGAGTTTTCAACCATCCTCAAAAGCAGTACCGACAATTCCGAAGAAGCTCATGCCACTATCGAAGAATTCAATAATGAAATACAGACTAAAAAAGAACTGATCGTCAACGTCACTACCACGATGACGGAAATAAACGATTCCAGCCGGAAAATCGACAATATCGTCAATGTCATCAACGATATCAGTTTCCAAACCAACCTGCTGGCCCTTAATGCCGCCGTCGAAGCCGCTCGGGCCGGTGACGCGGGACGAGGCTTTGCCGTGGTGGCTGCGGAAGTTAGGAACCTGGCTCAAAAAACGGCGGAGTCTTCAAAAACGATTCAGGAAATCGTTTCTCAAAACGTCGAGTCTACTCAAAAAGGTATGGCCCTGATTAAACAAACGTCGGAATTCTTCGAAACTATTTTGCAAACCTTGCAACACATGGCTGAACAAATCCAACTGATCGCCACCGGCGCACGGGAACAATCCACCGGCGTGGAACAGATTAATAACGCGGTGGAACAACTGGAAGGCGTGGTCAACCAAAACGCCGCCCTAGTGGAGAAATTCGAAGCTACGGGTAAATCTCTTAAAATCGGGGCCGATGAATTGTACCAACTGGTGGATCAGTTTAAAACCGATCACGCCGATTCCACCGCTGCAACCACGCTGGCTAAAACGTCCTCTCCTTATTCAACCCGGACTGTGGAAAATAAAACACCTGCTGCTGTTGGTGATGATGATGATTTCTTTGACTCTGATGAGGGCGGCTTTCAAGAGTTTTGAATAGGTCGCTCCGTTACCTCCGGCGGCTCTCCGAGGGCTAAGGTGAGGCTCCCCTTAGAACCCCGATATCCCTGCGGGAAAAAGATGAAGCGTTTGAGTCCATGGGGCTTGTGCCGGGGGTGAAAATGGATTATACTGTTGCTATGGTGAAACGATTCTGGAAAAGATCCCTGTTGTTGTTGTTGCTGCTGCTGATGATGGTTGTTGCTCTGAACCGCCTCGCCCTTACTGCTGGAAATTATTTTAAGGACGGCGCGGCTCAAGTGTGCCAATCTAAACGCCGCATGGTCCAAAATGGTGAATTCCACTACATGCCGGGTAAAATGAATGTGCTGTTCATGGGCACCAGCCGAATTCTGGCTGGTATCCAACCGCTCCTTTTCGATGAGCTGAATGAAAACCGTACCCATTCTTATAACCTCGCCCTGCCCGCCCTGCCTATCGGCTCGGCTTATTTTATGCTGAAAGACTTTCTGTCCCAAAACCCCGCACCGCAATACGTGGTGCTGGAACTCTATTTGAGCCGCTGCCGAACATGTACTCTTTTTAATTACTATGCCGTACAAGGAATATCCGGCTTTGGGGAAAAATTGACGCTGGCTCTGCATGCCCGCAATAAATCCATTCTGTGGAATATTCTTCTACCGCTGAGAATGTACAGAGATTTTATCCCCCGCTACCTGATACAACGTCTCCTGACCCCAAAAGAACTGCTCCGCACGGCGACAACCAATCGCCAATTGCTGGACCGCATGGAATCCCTACGCGGCTATTACTTCATTGCCGAACAAGCCTCCATAGACGCCGGCAAAGACTCTCCGCCGGGTCCGGCAGAACAAAAAAAGTCTTCTATGCAAGATCCCTTCCAAGACCCCTTTGTGGAGAAATTCTTCCACCTGACGCAAACGCAGGGCATTCAAGTGATGCTGATCCGTACGCCGTATCGAGAGGGACAATATATCCAGTTTCAAGAAATTCCCGATGATTTTTTAATGATTATGCAACGCTACCCCAATGTGACAACAGCCCCCGAAGGTTGGAAACTACAATTTTACGCCCCCCAATACTTCTCCGACAAATCCCACCTCACTGAAGCCGGTGCAGCCGTCTACACCGGCGAAATTCAAAAACAGTTCAATACTCTTTTTATAACGAATCAGTGATCAGATACTCACGCTTATTAAAGGTGTATGCCGCCAAAGCAATAAAGACTACCGTAAACAGACTCAATGCCAAAATGGCTTCCACCACCGTGGCCGGCTTGGCCGGAGACATCAAGAAACTCAAAAACGAACCGCTGGACACGGTGAAGGGAACCAACGACTTGATGTAATGCGCAAACGTCAGATTCTGTGTGACACCGGGTAAATATTGGGCCATGTTCTCTATAAAAAAGATGAAGATCAAACCGAACACCATCGATTTTTTCAAGCGGGCGCCCAGAAAGGTAAAAAACGCCATATAAGACGCCAACGCAAACACCGCTGCTTCAATGAACCCTATCATTTCTTTTCCATAAGCAATATTGCCCATGCGATTGAAATTCAACACCGCAAAACAAAACAGCAAACCTACCGCCACAATAATGATGGAAACTAATAAGTAGGCAACATACTTACCCAATACCACCGCAGGTTTAGGCACCGGCGCAGTGGAAAGAAACACCAGGGTTTTGTTGTCCACTTCCTCGCTCACCACAATGGAACCGAAAAGCAACGCCAGCACCGGAATCAATAGTTTCATGTACACCATAGGCAACACTTCGGCAAATACACTCTTCGCGGAGGCGCCGATGTCGGGATTGGCTATCTCCATGATCTTCGCCAACAAGATAATCAATACCGGAATGAAACTGAGCAGGAAAAACACCTTCACCCGACGCGCCCGGATTTCCTGTTTAAAGAAGTAACTGAATATTATTTTAAATGCAGATATTAAGTTCATATTTGTCTCCCTAGATCAGATAATCAAACACAGCTTGCATGTTGTCGTCCGGCGACGTAATCTCGGTGACTTCCAGATTGTGCTCCACCACTACCTGATTGATCCGTTCGAAAAAGTGATCCCGTCGATTGGTATGCAACGTAATTTTGCCGTTTTTGTTCATCTTGCCTTCATCGTCCAGAAAATTGACGGACACTACAAAATCCTCTTTGATCATCAGTTCCGCCAATTTACGCGGTTGGTCACTGCTGATGGAAATCATATGAGGATAGGAATCCATCTGTTCGCGGATAAAATGAATATCCCCCTGAGCGAAAATTTTGCCCTGGTGGATCAAGATGATCTCATCCGTCATGCCCTCTACTTCAGGCAATATATGGGACGCTATAATTACCGTTTTGCCGGCTTTGGCATAGTCCTTGATAATCTGCACCGTTTTCACCCGCCACAACGGATCAATACCTTTGAGCGGTTCGTCCAGCATCAAGATATCCGGTTCATGCACTATGGCGCAAGCAAACTTCAACCGCTGACGCATCCCCATGCTGTATTCACGGATCAACTTGTCTTTGGCATCCAACAAACCCACTTTGTCAATCGCCGCTTCGGCTTTGCTTCTGGATTCGCTTTTGCTGAAGCCGCGCAAACGGGCCATAAATGCCACTTGCTCAAAACCGGTGTTGCTGCGATAAAAACATTCATGCTCGGGGCAAAACCCGATCTTAGCGAATATTTTGTGATTGGAGAATACCGGCTGGTTCATGATGGAAACCGAGCCGCTGTCGGCTTTCAATTGACCGGAAATCAAACGCAGGAACGTCGATTTCCCCGCACCGTTGGGCCCAAGCAGCCCTTTGATGCCCGGCTTAATATCGACGGAAATCTCACTGACTCCCAGGACATTGCCGTACCATTTAGAGAGTTTTTTAGCACTAATTACTGTTGTCAATTTGGGCCTCCGCTCTGGTGATTCGTTTGTTCAATATATACAACGAGCCCCCGATTACAAGCAACACCACGACCAACGACAGCCACGGCGGGGAATCATAACGGGGTGATGTGCCGAATAAAAACGCACTCATCTGCCGCAGATTCTTGTTGAATGAAATCAGATAAAACAGGGGCTCCTTGGTGACGCCGCGCAATAGCTCCGCCAGCAGGTTGGAAAATAAGTAGATTAAAAAGACAATGACCTGCGTGTACCGAGTATTGCCGCTGAAGGACGAGACCAACAACGTGACCGATGCCACATACCCGGAAAACAACACCGGCGTCACGATCAATCCTAAAAATATACGCGGCTCCCACATCAATTCACCGGTGAATACCATCTTCAATAGGAACAACAACACATTGGGCACTAACGTTACCAACAAAAAATAAAACATGATAATAGAAAACTTCCCAATGATATAGTCCCTGCGATCCAACGGCCTGGAAAAATAAAGGGGAAATGAATTAAACCGTATGTCCCCTGAAATCAACTCCGCGCCCATAAACACCGCCAACAAGAACAAGATAAACGACACAAACCCGTTGCCCGCGAATTCGGTGAAAAACTTGCCCTGGTCCTGCAACAAGCGCACAACCTCTTGCATCATTTGCAGTTCCGGCTTGGTGGAAATATAAATACCGAACATAAACACAATGAAAGGTATACAAGCAAACGACAGCAGCGACTTGGCGAATTTTTTTTTGATTACGTTGGTGATGCCCACTCGAAACATCGGCAGCCAGCGGAAACGGGGCTGATCCAACTGCCCCTCCCAGCGATGATATCCTTTTTCTCTAATTGTCATTGGATGCTCCTACTGCATTAACAAATGTATCTTCCAGCGTGATCCGATTGACCTGGAAGTGACGTATCTGGGTGCCTGTTTCCATCGCAGTGCGAAACAATTCCCGCGGCGACGTTTCCAGCGGCAACGTGACCGTATGCAATCCCTTTTCATCACTCAGGACCGTACACTTCATAGTGTTCAACCGTTGCATAAATTGGTCTTGGTTGCCCAGCAGTTTCAACTGGAACATGTTGACCTGATGCGCTTTCGGTGCTTCCACTTCTTTTTGATAGGCCACCGTACCTTTATTCATTATAATGACGTGTCGGCAGGTGTATTCGATATCCGGCAACAGGTGAGTCGAAATAATGACGTTCATATTCTCTTTCCTGGCGATATCCCGGATCAGATCCAGCATCTCTTTTCTGCCCTTGGGGTCCATGCCTGAACTGGGTTCGTCCAGGAACAACAGTTTGGGATCATGAACCAGTGCCTGGGCCAGTTTGAGCCGTTGCTTCATACCTGCCGAGTATGTCTCCACCTTGCGGTAGCGCGCCTCGTCAAGCCCTACATAATAAAGCACTTCATGCGCCCGTTTCATCGCTTCCTGACGAGGCATGCCGCTTAATTCTCCCAGGTAAGCCGTTAAGGTAACGCCATCCATGCCGGGCATCAGGCAATCGTTTTCAGGCATGTAGCCCACCCGCTCCCGCAACGCCTTGCGACCTACGGTGATGTCGTAGCCCAGAACGCGACCTTGGCCGGTAGACGGATTGAGGAAACCTAATAATATCTTCATCAATGTCGTCTTCCCGGCTCCGTTGGGTCCCAACAGGCCGTACACGCCCTGACCGATACTGAGACTGACGTTGTCAATGACTTTACCTTTACCGTAACTAAAATTAATGTTTGAAATTTCGATTATTTTGTCCATTGTTTTCCATTTTTTTCCTTTTTTCCGTTAATCGGTAAAAAAGATAATACGAAATAGTATCTCTATTGGTTCCATTATTTTTTTAACCCTGCGAAAATACACGCTTCTTTAAGCCCACACAATCATCTTCGTTTTCGAAGCTGACAAAAAATGCTTGACAATAATTTCTAAAATGGTTAGTATAATCAACATGGCCATCAATGAGACTATACGACAATTACGCAAACGGGCCAGGTTGACCCAAGTTCAACTGGCCGAACGGACAGGCGTCGGACTGCGTTTCACCAAAGAACTGGAAAAAGGCAAATCCACTGTCCGTATGGACAAAGTAAAGCAGGTACTGGAATTTTTCGGCTACCACATGGAAGCGGTCAAAGACCACAACGAAAACCGGAGCAACGGACAATGAAACGCTGTCAAATTTGCGGCAAGGAAATAACTCACAGCAAAAATCCCCGTTACCATCCCAGTTGCATCCATCGCATGTTCCGCTCCCGCCACTTTCCCAGTGTGGCCGTAGCCTCAGAAGATATCCCTCATCTGTTCGATAAAACCGACGACCATTTTTCCGTTTCAGGCGCGCAACCGACAATACTCCTCTACCTCAAACGGCGCAAAAAACAATTGCACATCACTCAGCAGGAAGGTGATTATGTTCTCAACCCCCAGGTCCGCTCCCTGCCCCACCTACCGGAAAACAGAAACATCTGCATGACCGGCGCGGCACTGTTCGGACTGGAGGTACCACCACACTGCTTAGTCCCCCTGTCGGACGGCAGCACCGCCTACCTGGAAAAACGGTTCGATCGCGTCAATGGGGAAACAATTAAACATCAAACCCTCAAACAATTGCTCAACCGCAACGCTAAATATTCAGGCGACCTGCTGGACGTTGGACGAAAAATTAGAGAAACCGCCGAGTTCCCAGGCCTGGATGTGCAATTGTTTTTCGAAATGGTACTCTATTCCTTCATCATCGGACACAGCGACCTGCACCTGGAAAGTTTCTCCATGATTCATGCGGACGACGACACGAGGCACATTTCACCTGCTTACGGCTTTTGTTCCGATAAACTGGTAGTACCTGAAACCGACGATTTTGCGATGCCGATAAACGGTCGCCAAATAGGACTAAGAGGGCGGGACTTCTTGAATTTTGCCGCCACCTTGAAAATTCATGAAAAAGCCTATTCCAAAATCATCATCCGCTTCTTCCGCGGCAAACGCTCGCTGGGGAAACTGATCAAAGAATCTGAACTGACCACCGATGAAAAAATAAGCTTCTCCGATATCGTTACCGATCGGTTCAAACGCTTGTTCGGTTGAAACCGATCCGTCCCGTCACCTAAAAGTCACAACAAAAGGTTTCAATTTCAAGATTAGAGTTCCCCACTGTTCCCAAAACCACAAATTTAGGATATAATAATAGTTTACCGAAAACAGCACAACGACTGTTTTCAAAAAAAACAAATTGAGCAAAGTATATGAAAGACCAATTTAAACGAATATTATACCAACACTATTACGATACATCCGCCGACATCAGCAAGATCAAAGCGGAAAAAGAATATGAAACCGTCATCGCCGCCGGAACGGCAGCCCACCTGGGCGAAGACTACTTCATCTTCATCTACACCGTCCCACCGGATATGACCGCACCCACGCAGACAAAAGCAGCTGCCTCTGAAATAACACGACCGGACCAATGCGACGCCCTAGTCATCCTCTACCATTCAGCCGAAAGCAACGAACCTCTGGGCATCCATTTCAACAACCCGCCGGAACGTTTCGAACACCGCGACAAACTGGTACGCAGCGCTGTTTATTTTCTGCGCAACCAACTGGAAAATACATTATCCCCCAACCCCTTTACCTTGCCCCCAAACGAGCGCCCCAAAACCCTTCGCGCCGCCTGCGACTATGCCGAGAATGTAAGCCGTCAGCATCGCAAAAACGTCAAAAGCCTAGCAAGCAAAGTCTCTGAATTCAAAAAACAAGGCTTCAGCAAAAACGTCGAAGTTACAATCGAAGAGTTAAATGCACCCAAAGCCGGACCTCTACCGGAATCACTACTGATACGACTAAATGCCTTAAAAGAAAATCAGACCTCTGTAGAAACCGGTAAACAACGACGCAAAGCCGCCGCCCGACTGGGAGTATGTCTGGAAATAAGAGATATTAAAGATAAAACCGCCTTCACCATTCATCCGGTCGTGGTACCGGTATTAAAAAACGGCGGCAACGGCAAACCCAGGAAAGCCACCCTCTCACTGCTGGGTCTGTACGATATCCTGCCGGACTCGGTTCCAAAAGCATTGCAGGAATATATGACTCATTTCACTGCCGTTAGTGCCGAAAAAATCTATGATGCTTTAAAAATTAAACTGCTGAACCGCATCTTTTTTAAACGGGTCATCTGTGACCTGAACAAATTATCCGGCGACTTAATGTTCTATATGCAAATCCCCGACCGGTCGGGTCAGGAAGAACGCAAATACAAACGATTGAAAAAAATCCTTTTTCAACAAGCCGCCTTGCGGTTTATGCCCAGTGTACAAGACGACGAATCCTTCCGACTTTACCTGGAATTAACCGATAAGGACGGCAGATCTTTTAAAACCGAACAGGGGTTCCGGGTTTTTAAGGGGACGTATCTTTTTTTCAAAAATACCAACGACGTCGGCTACCTGGCACTACCCGCCGAACCCGGCAAATGGAAACAACTGCTAACCTTCATGGCCCAGGGCCGCCGGTTTCCTCTGGAACACTACAGAGCGTTGCTTAAACATTTCACTAACCTGCAACTGGAAAACCTGACGGTAATCAAAGAACCATTAAAAAAATACCGCCTGCACTTTTATCCCGTCCCCTGTTTAAAAATCATCGAAAACAATGCCTACACAAGCACACCGGACCGCTTAAAACTGGAATTCGATTACAACGCTCCCGCCCGTCAATTCCGCAACGAAAACCCCGGCATGGAACCACTGGTCTACGCCGGCCCCGATGACCCCAATAACCGCGAATTTGAAACCATCTGCCGCCGCATGCTGGAAGAAGACCCGCTGCTCACCTTTTCCGGCAAAGAACCGCCGCCGGACCAAAATTGCTATTTCAATTTCGACAACGACGACCCGTTACTGTGGTTGACCAGTGCCGGAGCCGCCTACCTGGAAAAAGGATTTAAACTGTTCAGCAACCGATGGAACCGACCGGTTGCCAAAGTAGGTTCCGGCGTCAGCATTTCTGTAGACCACGGATTGCGCTGGCTGGAATTTACGGTGGTACTCACCGACCCCAAAACCGGCGAAACCTTCAGCATTGACGAAGTAGACCTAAAACAAGGCGTCGTCGTAGACGGCAACGGACTGCTGCACCTAGTGACCGCCAAAGAACTGGAAAAATTGGCCCGCCTCTACCATTACGCCGAAAAACAAGGCGACATTTTTCGCATCCCTTCGGAAAATTACATGCTGATCAATCAACTCTACGACAGCCGCATGGACAACATCCCCGAACTACGCGCCCGTTACTTGACTGCCAAGAAACTGGAAAACCTGGAAGAGATTCCGGATTATCTCGTTGCCTCGGAGTTCCAGGGTCGCCTGCGCAAGTACCAACACATCGGTTATCGCTGGCTGCGTTTCTTGCACCAACACAATTTTTCAGGATGTCTGGCGGACGACATGGGATTGGGTAAAACCGTTCAGACCTTGGCGTTGTTGCAATCGCTTAAAAGTGAACACCAACTGGCCCCGTCTTTGTTGGTGGTCCCGGTATCCGCCGTGTCCAACTGGGAATCCGAAATCAAACGCTTTACCCCCCACCTGACCTACCACCTGCACGTGGGCGTCAAACGCAACAAAGATCCCCAACTGTTTCGCAACATCGACCTATTGATCACCAGTTACGCCACCTTGCGCCAAGATATCGAAATGTTCAAGGAACAGGAACTGGACTACGTCATACTGGACGAGTCCCAAAACATAAAAAACGCCTCGTCCCAAGTTTCCAAGTCCGCCAAGCTCTTGAACTGCAACCATCGCCTCGCCCTCAGCGGCACGCCGGTAGAAAACAACAGCATGGAACTATGGTCCCTGTTTGATTTTTTAATGCCCGGCTTCCTTGGCCCCGGCCAATGGTTCAACAATCAGTTCTCCGTCCCCATCGAAAAAGAAGAGAACCATGAACGCGCCCGCGTATTAAAACAGATGGTTTATCCCTTCATCCTGCGGCGCAAAAAAGAAGAAGTTGAAACCGACGTGCCGGCCAAAGTGGAAATTCTGGACCAGGTGCGCATGAACGAAGAGCAGACCGTCCTGTACCGTGACCTGGCCCGGATGTACCGCAAAGAAGTGGAGCAGGAAATCGATGGTCGCGGTGTCGCTGGTTCAGCAATGAAAGTAATGGAAGCCATGCTGCGATTACGCCAGGTATGTTTGTTCCCGCAACTGGTGAACGCCGATTACCAATCCGTCCCCTCCGCCAAGTTCGACCATTTTCTGGAGCTGATGGAGGACATCGTATCCGAAGGGCACAAAGTGTTGATATTTTCGCAATTCGTCAAAGTATTGTCCGTCATCCGCGAGCATTTCGACAAAGAAGAGGTCCCCTATTCCTACCTGGACGGTTCCACACCCCTCAAGCAGCGAGCGCAGCAAATCGCTTCTTTCCAGGATGATGAAAAGGTACGGGCATTTTTATTAAGCATCAAAGCCGGCGGCACAGCCATCAATTTAACTGCTGCCGATTACGTTATCATTTTCGATCCCTGGTGGAACCCCGCCGTGGAAGCACAAGCCGTGGACCGGTCCCATCGCATCGGGCAAAAACGAAACGTTATGGTTTACCGCCTGGTCACCGTCGGCACCATCGAAGAAAAAATCCAAAAATTGCAGCAAAAGAAACTCCAACTGGTGGAACAATTGATCAGTACCGACCGGGACGGCTTAAAGTTCAAGAATCTCAGCCGCATGGAAGTTCTGGACCTGTTTTCATTGCCTTCCGGTTAAATTGTATCTTGAATCCCCGAAGTATTACTGTGGATATGCTCAGGAAAGATCACCAATCCAGACCAAGAAATAATTTAATCGCTCATTGTTTCTATTTAATCAAATATATCGAACAATGGGGAACCGGCACGAACCGTATAATCAAATTGTGCCAAAAAGCGAAGATACCGGGACTTGATTTTATTTCTTTAGAAGACTGCTTTATTATCAGGTTCATTCGCAAGCCGCAAAGCCGCAAAGTCA
>Ga0210347_1371953_pt1 | contig 18002 bp, 13 predicted proteins | sample S456metaT_FD_159705 | JGI IMG/M metagenome (GOLD analysis project Ga0210347, IMG submission 159705) | Metatranscriptome of estuarine sediment microbial communities from the Columbia River estuary, Washington, United States - S.456... | ecosystem: Environmental > Aquatic > Marine > Intertidal...
AATTCAAACATCAGGATTCAAACGTCAGCCCAAAGGACGCCAAAAGCAAGGCAAGTCACTAGGAATTTAAGGCAGCCTTCACGGAATCCATGGTTACTCACCTGGTCGGGAAGGCTACTCAGCCCCGACAACAGACAGCTGAAATTGCGAAATAGCAGAGTACAAATGGATTTACCGTGTATTTTGATGCGTAGGGAACGGTCGCGACCGTTCCCTAAAATAAGACCGTTCCCTACACATCGAGGCCGCAATCATCTTCACCGGAGAGGCCATTCAAAAGGAGAATTGCTGTCTGTGGGGGAGTTCTTATTGACTAAAGACGGCCAAAGGATTATAATCGAAAATCTTGAAAACCGTGATAATTGAAGTATAATAAAAAAAAAGCAAAATAGTAAGAAACAAGGAGAGAACATGACGACAGAAAATGCATCATTTAAATACGGGGAAGATAGACTGAGCACCGGTCTTGCCCTCGAAATCGCCCGTGCTGAGCGCAAAGCCGTGATCGGTACTGCCGCCGCTCAACGTATTGAAGCAAGCTGTGCCGCAGTTCGGGATATCGTTGCTCGCGGCGAAACCGTCTACGGCATCAACACCGGTTTCGGCCCGTTGTGTACCACGGCTATTTCGGCGGAAGATACGCGTAAATTGCAATATAATATTCTTAAAAGTCACAGTGCCGGCGTGGGTGCCGTTATCCCTGCTGAAACGGCGCGCTTGATGATGGTTCTTAAAGTGCATGCTTTGGCTCAAGGCTATTCAGGCATCAACCCCGCAACCCTGGAACGCATTATCTGGTTCATTGATAATAAAATTTCACCGCTGGTCCCCTGCCAGGGTTCGGTCGGAGCTTCCGGCGACTTGGCACCGCTGTCGCACTTGTTCCTGCCCTTGATCGGCCTGGGCAAAGTGTACCATGACGGCAAAGTGAAAAATGCAGGCACTCTTTTGAAATCGTTTAAGCTGGAACCTTTGGAATTGGGCCCCAAGGAAGGTCTGGCTTTGATCAACGGCACGCAATTTATAGCCGCTTTTGCCGTACACGGCCTGGAACGGATGCACAATTGCCTGGATACTGCGGATATTATCGGCGCGATGACCCTTGAATCAATGCTGGGTTCCGTGCGACCCTTTAAAACGGAATTGCATGGATTACGGCCTTATATCGGCTGCAACCATGTGGCCGGGCGGTTACGCAATTTGTTGGCCGGCTCGGAAATGGTGGAATCCCATTTTGATTGTAATCGGGTTCAAGATCCATATTCGCTCCGTTGCATGCCGCAGGTTCACGGTGCGTCGCGAAATGCGTGGCTGCACCTTAAAGAGATGCTGAATATCGAATTGAATGCGGTAACCGACAATCCGATTATTCTGGATACCCATACCTCCATCAGCGGCGGTAATTTCCACGGTCAACCGATGGCTTTGCCGCTGGACTATGCCACCTTGGGCGCGGCGGAACTGGGCAATATTTCTGACCGACGTACTTATTTTATGCTGGAAGGCGGCGTTGAAGGCTTACCTAAACTGCTGATGAAAAATATCGGCATCAATTCAGGATTCATGATTCCTCAGTATACGTCGGCTGCTCTGGTGAGTGAAAATAAAACCCTCTGCTTCCCGGCGTCGGCGGATAGTATCCCTACCTCGCTGGGACAGGAAGACCATGTTTCCATGGGTTCCATCAGCGGACGGAAACTTAATCAGGTCATCGACAACTTGGAAAATATCCTGGCGGTAGAATTGGTCAGTGCGGCTCAAGCCTTTGATTTCCGGAGACCGTTGAAGTCCAGTAAACTGTTGGAAGCTTGTCATCAGGTTGTACGGGACAAGATCGACCATTCCAGCGAAGACCGTATTTTCGGCGACGATCTGATAACCGCGCGGCAATTGATTCAATCGAAAATCCTGGCTCATACGTCACGCTCTGTGGCTGAAAAAGAGAACATCCGGCTGGACGGCGATTTGGCGGATACTTTTTCTATTTACTGAAACGTTGTTCAAATGGTATTGTGAATGCCGTAACCGCGAACCGCAACGCCGGGGATTTCCACCGGCAAGCGGCCCGCCGGCAGGATTTTTCCTGTTAGAATCTTGAACAACGCCTCCACCTGCACACGCCGGAAACCGTAGCTGACTAGGAAGGTGTCGGCTGAGGGGTATTTTTTGATTTCATAGGGGGACTCCAACGACACTAGGATGATGTCCTTTCGGATTTTCAGCAATTGTTTCACCATGCTCATTTGCAAGCGGTCCTCCGCCTGGGTTCGGGCATAAATAAATAATACCACTGCGGTCCGGCCATGCAAGGCTTTTTCAATGTCCACCGGAACCGGTCGGCCCGGCACCGGTTGGATTGGCCGATATTCACTATTGGTCAGGAAGTCGCCGTAACAGGTTTCCACCATGGAGCGGTTCTGGTTTTCCTGAACCGAGGGTCCGGTAATTTCTTTTTTCCATTCCAACAACAGCGTTTTTTGATTCACCTCCAGCGGCAGGGCATTGCGCCGGTGGCGCAGCAATGTGATGGAGGCTTCCGCCAGAGCGCGCTCGCTGTCGATGCCGGCCCGCATTTCCAAACAGGGGATTTGAGGATCGGTGTCCTCCTGGTGAAATTGCTCAGGAATCGGTAAGCTTCCGCGCAGGCGATTTATTCGCTCCAAGGAACGGAGCACGCGGGTTTCAGATACGGTTCCGTTCTTCAGGAAAAATGCTAGGCGGTCCAGCAGTTCCCGCTGGAATTCGATAGTGTGACTGGGTACCATGACATCCACTTCCGCTTCCATTAGATTTAAAACAATCTGATCCACAGTGAAGTAATCACGAACAGCTTTCATTTCCAGGCAATCCGAAAACACGACACCGTTGTACCCTATTTCTTCGCGCAACAGGTCCCGCACCAGATAGGAGGAAAACGTAGCGATTTGACAGTCAATCAACGGGAACCGCACATGGGCCGTCATCATAGATTCAATACCTTCGTCGGCCATTACTTTAAACGGGTGCAGGCAATAATACTTAAAGTATTGGTACGAAACGGGGATTTCAGGAATCACCAGGTGTGAATCGGAGGCAGCTGCCCCGTGTCCGGGAAAGTGTTTGCCGCATGACAATACACCGCTTTCATGCAGACCGCGACGAAACGCGCGGGCATAGTCCAGTACCGTTTCCGGCAGGTCGGAATAGGAGCGGATACCGATCACCGGGTTGGCGGCTTCGACATTGACGTCCAGCACCGGTGCAAACACACCGTCGATGCCGCAGCCTTTCATGTCCCTGCCGATCAACTTGCCGGCAATAAAGGCATTCGCCGGTTCACCGCCGGCTGCCAGACCCATGGCCGAAATCGCGGTGGCGGCCAGTTCACCGAATCGTACGATGCCGCCGCCCTCCTGGTCGGTATAGATCAACGGCGGAACTTTGCCGGCGGCATGAATTGCTGCGGTTAATCGTCGTACCTGTTCGACCGACTCTATGTTGCGGGAAAATAATATGACAAACCCTATCCCTGCGTCATGAATGAACCCGGCTGTTTCCTCGGGTAAAGTGACGCCGTCGAATCCGATCATCATCAATCGGCCCAAATGTTCGACACTCATAGCTACCTCTAATGATTTATTACCGACTACGGTTTAAATTTTGTTCACTGTTCTTTGTTCGGAGTTAGAGTGATTATACATCATCGGAAAAAATATTTAAAGATTTATCTCAAAATTTTTTTACCTATGGAAAAGTGCTTTCAGAAGGGTAATCGGAAGTCTTAACAGCACTCTAACCAAACCGGACCGGTAACTAATAGTTCCGTAGATCAATTTATTTAAAAGAACCGCCATAGGTTTATCGACGCGCCCCAGTGTTACGGCCAGTTCCATACCGGCCCGATTTTTGTACAGGATGGTTTGCAGCAAAGGCCCGTATTTGTCAAGGTTACTGCCGAAGGATTTGCGCCAGTTATCCTGATAGGCCGTCAGGGGCGCGTTGTTTTTAAGGCTGTCAAGGATCGACTGGGCCGCGATTTGGCCGCCCTTGATGGAATAGTAAAGCCCCTCGCCAGTCAGCGGGCTGACAAAACCGGCGGCATCGCCTACCAGCAATACATTTCCGAATACTGTTTGAGGCAACGCCCGTTTAAAGGGCAGTGGAAACTGCCGCGCTTTTTGCAATTTAAGCCCCGGCGGCAACAACTTTCGTGTACGCAAATCCGCTACGAAATTCAGGTAGACGTCCATTGCTCCTTGCTTTTTTAAAAGGGCTGCCGTGGCTCCGACGCCGATATTGACGTATCCCTCTTTGACGAAACACCAACCGTACCCGTTGGGCACCGCACCGAAAAAGATTCCTAGAACGTTGCCGGGAAACGTCGTCATAATATCATTGTCCACGGGAGTTTCGGAACACACGGTCATCGCCATGTAGCGGTCCGGTATTTTTCGTAAGGGTAACAGCGGTCGGTTCAGCGCGTTCTTGGCGAACCCCCAAGCAACAACTACATAACGGACAATGTAACAATCCTCGCTGCTCTCTATACGGTAGGAACCGTCCGTTTGAGGAAGCACGGCCTTAACCCGGCAATTATCACGAATCACCGCGCCGGCATCCTGAGCATCGCGGGCCATGGCAGCATCGAAAGATTGGCGGCGTATAAAGTAACCGGCAATTCCAGACTGGGAAAAATGCTTGAAGGACGGTGCGTAGAGTCGTAATTCATCCGTGAAACATAGAACTTCGGCTCTGGCTTGGGGTCCCAACAAAGGAAGACAGCGTGCGCCAAGCGCACCGCCGCAGGGTTTGTCACGGGGATAAGCCTGCTTCTCGAATAAAATAGTCTTCAACCCGGAACGGGCTGCATATAACGCTGTAGATGTACCTGCCGGCCCCCCGCCGATCACCGCTACGTCAAACGTGGGTATATTTGTAGTTGATTTAGTCATCAAAAACCATCAAAAAAGATGCGGAATCTCACTTTCAACGTACCTGCACCTTTTTTTTCAGCTTACATGATATATCAATCTAATCCATTTTGCAAGCCCCCCAATTATTCCCGTAGATTCCATAATTCCAACCGCTCCCATAACCACGCCGTCGCAGGAACCACCGCGTAGGAGATCGGCAAGCCCAAAAGGGTGCGCAGGTAAAAAAATATGGGGAAAAGTTCCTGATTTGATTTTTTTATTGTAATTCAAAAAAAAATAATTTATAATAATTGAATTCGATTTGAAGGGTATACTATGGATGCAAAGAAGATTATAGAGTCAGTGCAACTTCCGACTTTGTCGAAAACGCTCTTTGAAATCATCGAAGTAGAGAAGGCCAATCCTATCTCTTTTTTAGATGATATTAAGAAGATCGTCGAGCGCGACCCGTTACTGTCGGCTCATATATTGAAGGTCGCCAATTCACCGCTCTACGGGTTTACACAAAAAGTTCGCACCATTGCTCACGGTATTGGTTTGTTGGGTGTGCGTAAGATCAGGAATATTGCGTTTTCTTTTTCCATCTTCGATTTTATGAAAAAAGTCGAGTACAAAGTCACTTACGGTGAGACGTTCAATCTGATTCTTAAAAAATCTCTGCTGATCTCGGCGATTTCGTCCATCTTGGCGAAAAAGATTAATTACCTCAATGTCGAGGAATTGAACGTTTCGGGCTTGCTGACTGAAATCGGTGAAATGATCCTCTTCCTGCACGCTCCGGAAAAATACTGCAAAATTTATTCTGTGAACGATAAGCTGTTGATGGCTCGGGAAAGGGAAACATTCGGCACCGACCATGTGGACGTGGGTAGTTTTTTTTGCGATAAATTTAATTTACCTACTTTTTTTAAGCAGGCGATTATTTATCACGCTGAATTGAAGAACAATGAAGAACACTGCAAAATTTCCTACATCGCCACGCAAATCGCCCAATTGCTGCTGCTGGATGATGAAGAGGAAAAGGCCCGCATTTTTAAGGAGATTGAAAACCATACCAAAAAACTTCTGCATCTTTCTCTTTCGGAAATTGAAGAGACGATTAAGGTGCTGCCTGGAATCATGGAAGCCTATACCAATGATTTCCCGGAAATGCAAAAAGATTTGAAGCGCATTATTGAGACCGGCTCGTCTCTGATTATCACGTTGATGAAAAAAGAGATGGACATGGTGATTCTGACCAAAGAGTTGGGCGATTCCCAACGGAAAATGGCGGAAGAAAAAATGTTCCTGTCCCATATGCTGAACCTCTCCTATTTTTTCTCTTCCTTGATGTCTCCGTTGCGCATCATTTCCTCTTTGTTCGAATACTTCGACAATTTCATCAGTGAGTTCACCATTGAATTTATATACAGAGACCCCGGCAGCGACAATTACCTGCTCTACCGCAGCAAAGAACATATGGACGGAGAAGTGGTGGTTGTAGATCGCTATCCCAGCTTGTTGAAATCAAAAATTTCCAACGAAACCGTGCGCCTGGACAAAGCTGAAAAAACAAGCATGGGGCAACCGGAATCACTTCAGGTACTGGCGTTTCCTATTTCCTACCATCATAATTTTTTCGGCTTCCTGATGTTGAACGTGGAAAAAGAAAGTTACCTGGCTGTAGACATGGAAATGTCCTATGTGCAGATCCTGGCGAATATTATCGCTAATTCGTTTCAGAACTATTACAGTTTCGAAGGGTTGAAAAATGAAACCAGTAAAAAACAATTGGTGACACGAGAACTGCTGAAATTCGACAAACAAATGAGCAGTTCCCGCGAAAATATGATCGAGCTGCAAAAGTCTGAAATTCTGGGCGAATTGTTGCCGGTGATCTTTCATAAATTAAAAAACAAGCTGACGCCCATTCTGGGCTATGCTCAGATATTGATCGCCAAAGTGAAAGACGAAGATATCAGTCGGCGTATCAAAAAAATAGAGAAAAATGCCAATGATCTGGCGTATCAACTCAATATACTGCGGGATTATTTTAAGACCGAAACAGTGATTGAAGAGCCGGACAACATCAACCGAGTATTGCAGCATTTGAAGCCATATTTCAACAAAATCAAGGATGAAAAAAACATCGCCGTGGAATTGGAATTAGAGCGCACCATTCCCGACGACATGATCAACCCCGGTCATCTGGAAGCATTGATCACCAATATCGTAGACAATGCAGTAGAGGCCGTAACGGCAAAAAATGCAAGCGACGGACGAATTATCATTACCACCCGCAGGGAACCGGATTCCAATCGCTATTGCCTGTCTATTAAAGACAACGGCATCGGCATCAAGGAAGAGACCCTGCCCCGCATCTGGACGCCCTTCCATTCGGAATTCAAGCAACGGCCCGGCATCGGCCTGACGGTTTGTGAAAGAGTTATCAACAACCACCATGCCACGGTCACTGTAGAATCGAGGGAAGGACAGTTCACGGAATTCAAAATCAGCTTCACCCCCAGATTAGCGCAAAAAGAAAGCGACTTACTGGAAGAATCCCTACGACCCAAATCACATCTTACCGGTAAAATACTGATCGTGGACGATGAATCGTACCTGCTGGACTTGATGAAAGAGATATTGCAAAGTGAAGGCAATTTCGAAATTCTCACTGCCGGCAGCGGCAAGGAGGCATTGGATTTAATTGACGACGGACTGGACCTGGTTATTTCTGATATCCGCATGCCCGAAGTTAACGGCATGGATATTTACCGGTTCCTCAAAGCCCGACAAATGGAAGACCGGATTATTATGGTTACTGCTGATCCGTATTCTGAAGATGTGGCAAAGTTTTTGAAAGAAAACAATATTGAATATCTGAAAAAACCGTTTGAACTGTTGAAGTTCAAACAGCATGTTCATGACAAATTAGCTTAATCAGCAAGGAGGAATAATGGCTGAAAAATATGTTTATTTCTTTTCTAAGGACTTTACTGAAGGAAAGAAGGAATTAAAAGAATTGTTAGGGGGAAAAGGTGCCAATCTGGCCGAAATGAGTAATTTGAAACTTCCTATCCCCCCGGGCTTTACTATTACTACGGAGACCTGTTATCTTTATTATAAGAACAACAAACAACATTCCGATGCGCTGAAAGCTCAAGTAGAATCCGGTTTAAATAAGCTCGAAGAAGTTATGGGCAAGAAACTGGGCGATGCCCATGATCCGCTGTTGGTGTCGGTACGTTCCGGTGCCGTGGTGTCTATGCCCGGCATGATGGATACTGTTTTGAACCTGGGTCTTAACGATCAATCGGTAGAAGGTCTTGCTGAATTATCCGGCAACGCTCGCTTTGCTTACGATTCGTATCGACGCTTCATCCAGATGTTCGGCAACGTGGTGTTGGAAATGGAACACCACGATTTCGAACACATTCTGGACGGTATTAAAGGGAAAAAAGGCGTGACTCAGGATTTGGATCTGGATGTGGATGATCTGAAAGAAGTCGTGGTCCAATATAAAGCGTTGGTGAAAAAAGTCACCGGCGAAGATTTCCCTCAGGAACCCATGGGCCAGTTGTGGCGCTCCATCAACGCGGTGTTCAATTCATGGAACAACGCCCGCGCCATTAAATACAGAGAGCTGAACAACATCGGTACGCTCAAAGGTACTGCGGTTAATGTTCAGTCCATGGTCTACGGCAACTTGGGGGACACCTCCGGTACCGGCGTCTCTTTTTCGCGGGACCCATCCACCGGTGAAAATATCTATTACGGCGAGTACCTGATGAATGCTCAGGGCGAAGACGTTGTGGCGGGAATTCGTACTCCGCTGCCGGTTTCGGAACTGGAGAAACAGAACCCCGCGGTTTACCAGCAGTTGATCGATTTTAAAGATACGCTGGAAGCCCATTACCACGACATGCAGGATATGGAGTTCACGATTCAGGAAGGCGAGCTGTATCTGTTGCAAACTCGTAACGGCAAACGTACCGGCTTCGCCGCAGTCAAAATCGCGGTGGATATGGTAGGTGAAGGCTTGATCGCAAAAGAAGAAGCCGTCATGCGCGTTAAGCCGGAGGATGTGGATCAATTATTGCATCCCAACATCGACCCCAAAGAGAGCTACGACGTATTGGCCAAAGGCCTGCCGGCCTCTCCCGGTGCTGCTATCGGCAGCATCGTGTTTACTGCCGAGCATGCCGAAGCAATGGCGGCCAAAGGCGAAAAGGTCATCTTGGTGCGTAAAGAAACATCTCCTGAAGATATCGGTGGTATGGACGCAGCCCAGGGTATCCTGACGGCTACCGGCGGCATGACGTCTCATGCGGCGGTGGTTGCGCGGGGCATGGGTAAATGTTGCGTGGCGGGTTGCGGCGATCTGGTAATCAAATCTGCCAATAGCTGCGAAATCGCGGGCAAACTGTTTAAAGAAGGCGATATTATTACGCTCAACGGGACCAAAGGTGAAGTGATTGACGGTGCCTTGAAACTGACCTCTCCTGAAATTTCCGGAGACTTTGAAAAATTCATGAGCTGGGTGGACGACATCCGCGACATCAAAGTACGCACCAACGCCGACACGCCCAAAGACAGTGTCGTGGCCCGTCAATTCGGTGCTGAAGGCATCGGCCTGTGCCGTACGGAACATATGTTCTTTGAAGGCGACCGTATCGACGCGGTGCGGGAAATGATCCTGGCTGAAGATCTGGCCGGACGTGAAAAAGCCCTGGCTAAAATCCTGCCGATGCAAATTGACGACTTCGTCGGAATTTTCGAAGCTATGGACGGGTTCCCTGTAACCATTCGGTTCTTGGATCCGCCGCTGCATGAATTCATTCCCCATGAAGATAAAGATCTGAAAGAGTTGGCCGCCGGCATCGGTATTTCCTTTGAGCAGCTCAAAGCCAAGCGGGACAGTCTGCATGAGTTCAACCCCATGTTGGGTCACCGTGGTTGCCGTCTGGCCGTCACTTTTCCTGAAATTGCCGTGATGCAGACCGAAGCGGTCATCAAAGCCGCGTTGATCGTCAAGAAAAAAGGCGTCAACGTATTGCCTGAAATCATGATTCCGTTGACCGGTACCGAGAAGGAATTCGAATACCTGCGTAAGATCGTGACGGCCAAAGCCGAAGAGGTATTTAAAGCTGAAAACGCCAGGGTTGATTACATGGTAGGTACCATGATAGAAATCCCCCGCGCCTGTTTAGTGGCGGATAAAATTGCCGAAACAGCGGAGTTTTTCTCTTTCGGAACCAACGACTTGACCCAGATGACTTTCGGCTATTCCCGTGATGATGCCGGTGTGTTTTTACCCGAGTACATCGCCAAGGGCATCCTGCCGCAGGATCCCTTCCAGGTTCTGGACCAGGAAGGCGTGGGCCAATTGGTACGTATCGGTATTGAAAACGGCAGGCGCACGCGGGCCGATTTAAAAGTCGGTATCTGCGGAGAGCACGGCGGCGAAGCAAGTTCCGTCGAATTCTGTTACAATGTCGGCATGAACTATGTGTCCTGTTCCCCTTACCGTGTCCCCATTGCACGGTTGGCGGCGGCACAGGCCAAACTACGTAAATAACCGGGCGGCGCTCAGGCACCGCTTGAAGGAGGGAGCCCGGCTGATCTCCGGCTGGGCTCCCTCCTTCGACAATTTAAATTATTAAAAATTAAAAAAAATAAAATACAGAAGAGAAAAGGTCAAAAATGAACGCATTGGAAATAAAAAATTTGCACAAATCATTTAAGTCCAGTTTTTTGATCAAACAGTACCATATACTCAAAGGAATTGAACTTTCTGTACAGGAAGGCGAAATTTACGGGTTTCTAGGTCCCAACGGCGCCGGAAAAACCACCACGATGAAATGTATCCTGAATATCATTTATCCGGATCAAGGCGACATTCTGCTGTTCGGCAAGTCCTCGCGGCAGGCATCCAGTCGCAGCCGGGTCGGTTTTTTACCGGAGCATCCGTATTTCTACGACTACCTGACCCCCGAAGAGTTATTGTCCTTTACCGCCGGGCTCTTTTCCATGTCCAGTGCGGAAATCCGCAAGCAATCGGCGGAACTGTTGGAACTGGTTGGACTTACTGCTAAAAAAGACATTAAGTTGAAAAAGTTCTCCAAAGGGATGGTTCAGCGAGTCGGGCTGGCCCAGGCGCTGATCCACAACACGGACTTCGTCATATTGGATGAGCCTTTTTCCGGCCTGGACCCTATCGGTCGCAAAGAACTGCGTGACATCATTATTTCGTTACGGGAGTCCGGCAAGACCGTTTTTTTCTCGTCCCATATCCTGCAAGACATGGAGATGATGGTGGACCGAGTCGGCATCATCTTGGACGGTAAAATCCGCAAAGAAGGGAAATTAACGGAACTGGTGTCCCAGGGCGTCAAGTACTATGAAATCGTATTCAGCGGCTTGGATGCGCAGCTTGCCGGAGCTGCGGAGTGGACGTCCCAAGACGGACATTATATTATCAGACACACCGACAGCAACGCAACCAACCACAGCATTCGCCTGATCAGTGAACACAAAGGCGTCATCCATTCAGTCACACCGATCAGACGCACACTGGAAGAAGTCTTCCTGGAGGAGCTTAATCATGCTTAGAACAATCGCATACAATACCTTCAAGGAAGCGGTCCGCAACAAAGTTTTTTATTTACTGGTAGCATTGGGTGTCGTGGCCGCTTTAAGTTCCATCATCGTCAGCATGCTGACCATCGGCGATAAAGTAAAAGTACTCAAGGATGTCGGTCTGGCCTCCATTGATTTCTTTTGCGTACTGATCGCCATTTTCACCGGTATCAATCTGGTGTATAAAGAAATCGACAAGAAGACAATTTACAACATTCTCAGCAAGCCGATTTCCCGCAGTATTTTTATATTAGGGAAATTCCTGGGCCTGGCCCTGACCTTGTTGATCGCCCTGGCGTCGATGTCCGTGATCTATTACCTGTTCCTGTGGCTGGCGGCCGGTACGGTGGATATAAAAATTGTTGTTTATTTCTTTTTGCTTTATTTGCAATTGTTGATCATTACATCCATATCCCTGATGTTTTCGTCCTTCTCGACCCCCATCCTGTCCTCCATTTATACCATCTCCCTCTACCTGATCGCCAACGTCACCTGGACCTTCAATACCTTCAAAGATCAACTGAAGGGAACTCTCGAAACGGTGGTATCGTATTTTTTCTATTATATCTTACCAAACTTCGAGAAATTCAATATCAAGAACCAGATCGTATTAAAAATGGATTTGGACGCCGCCTGGATAATTAACGCCGTGCTTTATGCCGTCTGTTATACCGGAGCGTTGCTGCTGTTGTCCATTTTGATTTTTAATAAAAAAGAGTTCAAATAATAACTGTAAGGAAAACCATCATGAAGCGGACACATATTTTTATCTTAACGCTGCTCTTTATTGCGTTGATGGTGATAGCCGGGTTCCTTCAATCCGATTACGATTCCCGGCGCAATTATTTTGCCGAACAGGGCACCTTTGTGACCTTACCCAACGGCAAGACGCTCAAGGTCCTCTCTTTCGGCTTCCAGAACCTGACCGCCGACATGCTTTTCATCTGGTCTATTCAGTTCTATTCGTCATATCACCTGAACAACCGATACTTGTTTCTGGAACATATATTCGACACCATCACCGATCTCAATCCCACGTTCAAGGAGCCCTATATGGTGGGCTCATGGATCATGGCCCTGGAAAAAGGCGACGTACCGATGGCTATTCGCCTGCTGGAAAAAGGCTCTCGCAATATGCCTGATGAATGGATTTTTGAACACGAATGCGGCTTTTACGCTTACAAAGAATTGAAAGACGCCGCACTGGCGGAAAAATACTTTGAACGGGCTGCGGCCAAACCCGGGGCTCCAAGCCATATTGCCCGCAAACGGGCGCATATGATTTATATGCAGGATAACTTGGAATACTCTTACCAACTCTGGTTGGATATTCTTAAGACTGCCGGCGACGACAGATTCGCTCGCAGCGCCGCTCGAAATCACTTGCACCAAATTAAATTCGAAATGGATAAACAAAACCTGGAAAAACTGATCCGGGAATTCAAAGCAAAGAGAGGCCGCTTCCCTTTTATTCTGGAAGAACTGGTCGAAACACACATGATTAAACAAATCCCTAAAGACTTCGGCGGCGACGATTATGTTTACAATGCCCAGTCCGGAACGGTAACTGCACACAAGGTGTTAAAATGGAAGAAATCCTATTAGTCGTTCTGGGCTTGATTATCGGTAGTTTTTTAAATGTCGTGATTCACCGCTTACCCGGCAAACAAAGTCTAATTAAACCTGCATCGCATTGCCCCGGCTGCAATACGCCGGTTAAACCCTATGACAATATCCCCGTGTTGAGTTACCTGCTCCTGGGCGGCAAATGCCGGTTCTGTAAAATCCGTATTTCCCCGCGGTACCCAATTGTGGAAGCGTTTACAGGCTTTATTTTTTGGTTGTCCTATGTAATGTATGCCCCCAACTATGTTCACGTCGGCTTCACTATTTTGTTCCTGTGCCTGCTGCTGGTGCTGGCGTTGATCGACTTGGAACATATGATTCTGCCCAATGAATTGAACCTGATCGGCGCCGTGATTTTTTTAGGCTACTCCTTTTTTCATCCTCAGATCACTTGGCAGAGCGGATTCATTGCCGGCCTAGGGGGCGCGTTTTCCTTTATCGCGATATTGTATCTTTACAAACTGATTCGCAAAAAAGACGGTATGGGCTGGGGCGATATAAAAATGATGCCTTTGCTGGGTGCGTTCCTGGGCGTGAACAAATTAGTGATCGCGGTGTTTCTCTCTTCCTTCATCGGCTCCATCCTGGGCATTCTGCTGATGCTGATCAAAAAAAAAGGTATGCAGGATCCTATTCCCTTTGGTACGTTGCTGGCGATGGGGAGCTTTATTGCTGTTTTCTGGGGCACACAGATCCTGCTCTACATCCAGAACTTCTATAAATAAATTTTCCTGGGTCCTAGTGACGTCAGAGGTCTGAACGGGACAAATAAACCCTTTGCGGAGGCACGATTATGAAAAAAGCGACCACTTCCTTGATTTTAGTTATTCAGCTCCTGCTGCTCTTTGTATTTCAGAGCTTAAACGCCTGGTTCACGGAATTCAGCAACGTCGACCTGACGGAAATCAAAGACCCCCTGGGCTTGACCGCCAACTTTCAGCACATGCAAAAGATGTTTTCGGTGCTGACCATCGTCAGTGGCTTGTTTGTGCTGGCAACCGTATTTTATCTGGCCTACCAGTTCAAAAAGCCCCGTGAAAGCAGCCGCATGGAAACCCTGCCCCCGCTGCAAAGCTATTTGCTGCAACTGAAGGGCAGCGAGAACCAATTAAAAACACTGGTACAAGAACAACAACTCCATGTCAATGAAAAAGAAGAACTGAACAAAAGCATTGTCAACAATATTAATTCCGCCGTGATCGTCCTGAACCGGCACAACCGCATCGATATTTTTAATCCCGCCGCTCAGGAGATGTTTACCCAAAGTTTCGTCAATGCCAAAAACAACACCCTGGACAAAGTACTGGCCGCTTTCCCGGAGATCGCGGATTTCTTGGATCATCACGAAGGCAATAAAATAAGCGGCGAAGTTAAAACCCGGCAACAAGTCTTTTATGTGCATCTCAACCCGCTGGAAAATATCGGCCAACTGATCCTGATTCGGGAGATCACCGAAGAAAAACGCCGGGAAGATATTGACCGCCGCAACAACAACTTTATTATGCTGGGTGAAATGGCCGCTTTCCTGGCTCATGAGGTGCGTAACTCACTTGGCGTTATTTACGGATACTCAAAAACCATCAAAGCGGAATCCGAAAAAAACAAAATCGACAAAGTCAATAAAGAAATCAATTTCCTGACAACCATGATGGAGAGCTTCCTCAACTTCTCCCGTCCGGTTCAGATCAGCCGCAACGAGGCGGTGGAACTGACCTCCTTGGTGCAAAAAGTCGCGGCTGAATCCGATATTGCAGTCACAGTGGAAATCGCCGACATGCCGCCCGGACAAGAAGATACAAAAAAAGAATTCTTCCTGAAAACAGACCCCGCCCTGATTCAATCTGTCTTTTCCAATCTGATGCTTAATGCGCGACAAGCAGGGGCTGATCTGGTTCAAGTGGCGTTCTCCCATGCCGGAGACGGACTGCCGGAATTTACGGTCTCCGATAACGGAAACGGGATCAATGAAGAAAACCGGGAAAAAATTTGGTTCCCCTTTTTCACTACCAAAACCAAAGGGACCGGCATGGGATTGCCTATTATTCGCAAAGTAATCAATTCCCTCAACGGTGAAATTACGCTGGAAGAAAGCAGTGCGAAAGGTACGGTGTTCAAGTTGACGTTTTATCCTGCCTGAGTGTACGTCCGGCTCTATGCATCAGCCGTAGGTATCCAGCAACACACCGCGGTTGGACTGAAAATAATTCAGGACATTATTTAATTCGGAAAAACTATTGAAAAAATCATTCTTAAACTCATCCCCGGATATTTCCAGATCTTCATCCCTGTCGATCTGATCAAAAATAGATCTGGAAAAACCTGATTCCAGCAGGTTCAGCGAGGAATTCTGATCGGTATCTCTATCGGTCATCAGCGTATCGATTTTGGAACTAAGAAAATCAACAATGGCCGACTGTTGGCCGGCGTTTCTGGAAGCAAAGGTGTTTTCCAATGCATCATAGACTCCCAGTGCGTTTCGGGTCGTAGGATTATTCAGCAGGAATTCATCGGTCAATTTAGACGCAGTAGTGTCCAAGCCGGTCTTTTGTACGAATCGGTCGAATACCTGGTTAAGAGTGCCGCTTAAAGGACTGCCGCCTCTGTAGGGATTGAATCCTGAATCCTCAAGCAGTTTAACTGAACCGATAAAATCGGTAGTGTAATTTTGCGTCTGATTGCCGGCAAACTGATTGGGTATGAAATTCGTTACATCATAAGGCATTACGTACCTTCCGCATCTCCTTTATAATATATTTTTCTTTTTTTTTCAACTTTTTGTTAAAGTTTTTTTCAAAATTCCCGACGGCCGTTAAGTCGGAGCGTGAATTTTTTTTGATTATTTTTGAGGGAAACCGGTTGGAATATTTTTTTTTATTGTGTTAAGATAAAACTCTACGGTAAAGGTGGGATCCACCTTTAAGAACAAGAACCGACCCGAAGGCGCAGCCCGTCTCGATTTAAAGGGCGTGTCCCAGTCGGGCGGATTTAAGGAGGAAATATGAACACTAAGAACACCCCTTTCAGGATGGTGGGAATTTTTGTCGTGATGATGATGGTTGCTGCATTTACTACCGTTGCCCTGCAAGCTCAGGTCAAACCGGTGGTGAAAAAACCGATCTTGAAGAAAGACATATCAAAAAAACCGGTGATGCGAAAACTGATAATCACCAGTTTCGTGACCGTGAATAACTGCGTGGACCGGTACCTGGAAGTAAAAGATCTTGCTAACTGCAAAAATTACAAAGTCCATATTCTACCGGACATGTGCCGCCAGTTGGGTCTTAAATATTGGGACAAAGTGCGCGTCCAAACGGAAACGCCCGTGATTCAAAGCAACGTGACGGAAGTCAAAGCAGTGAAAGTAACCAAACTGCCCTGGGATTCACTTGACGGTGTGGTAACATCGGTAAACTGTGTCGACCATTATGTGGACATGGACGTCAGTAAGTGCGGCGAGCGCATCAAAGTACGCATCTATTTCGGTCGCGACGAAGATTGTCGCCGTTACAATATCCGCGCCGGCGAACGCATTCGCGTCTTTGGTCGCGTGGCCCATGAAGCCGATCATACCCGCGAATGGAAACTCACTGTTGCCAACGTGACCCGAATTCAAAAATTATAATCATCTAAGATATCATCGTGAGTCAACGCTGAGTTACTGATTTATTTTCCCGCCGGGGCCGGTTTTAGGTTCTAAGTTCCAGACGGTACCCGGCGGAAGCGTACAACGGTTGCCGGCGTCCAATACAAAGCGCCATTCACCGCCGTTTTGGCCGCCCGTTTTTTTCCACACCGTTATGAAGTATCCATAGGAACGACTCACCTTGCCCCCTTCTTGGGCAACCACAAAGACATAAGGCCCGTAATTACAGCCCAATTGACCCGACGTCGCGGCAATCGACTGATAAGCTTCCCATATTAATTGCGGTTGCGGTCCATTGGCGGCGGAATGCTTTTTTAAACGTTCCGCGTAAAATTCCCGAGAAACCGGACTGCCCCCGGGCCCCAGTGCCGTGCCTCCTTCCGCCATGAAATTATAAAAACCCGCGGCAATACCGTGAATACCGGCATAGGCACAAAAGGCGGCTTCGGTTTCCAATAATTTTTTCACCACCGGATCAGCACCGACCGGATCTATTTTATCCGTCAACGGTGGAACAGACGTCGCCTCCAGGTTCAACAAGCCGACGCTGACGTGGATTTTCCAGATCTGCGAGTCCTGTTTGCGCCATATGGTTGCGAAGTAGTGGTAATCTTTTGTATCCGGTTTGAGGTAGCGACAGTAAGTAAACCCCAGATCAGCGGAAACCGCAGCATTCAACGTTTCCCAGGCAAGTGTTTGCACTTTGGAATCCGCGGGCAATTGAGCGGCAAGCAGCGAAAGAGCCGTTTTCCCCCGGATGGGGTGACCTTCCGGAGGAAACAGCATCGAATTTTCCGAAAGGTGCGGCAGAAGCGCCGCTATCACTCCAGTGGCGGCCGAAGCGCTTGCCATTCCTTTATCCAGTTCCATTAAGCGCATTGTTTCAGCATCCGGGTCCTGGGTCTTCTGTTGCGCACTTAAAAAGCAGCCGCACAAAAGAACGGCAAGCAGCACAAGGGTTATCCGTACGGTGGTTGTTTCAAACATCGTTCAGACCTCCTCAACAATTTAAGACAATCGAATTGTTAATATGGAATAATAGCAATCCGGAAAATAAAAGTCAAACCCCGTGGTTTGCCGATTTTGTGGGCTCAATGCCGTGATTGGGAATCACTAGGAAAAATTGTATCTTAGATAAAACAAGAAGGTCTTCACTTCATTGTGGTTCCGCGTAAAAAGATCCCTGAGGTTCTCAAATC
>Ga0210347_1368472_pt1 | contig 17209 bp, 2 predicted proteins | sample S456metaT_FD_159705 | JGI IMG/M metagenome (GOLD analysis project Ga0210347, IMG submission 159705) | Metatranscriptome of estuarine sediment microbial communities from the Columbia River estuary, Washington, United States - S.456... | ecosystem: Environmental > Aquatic > Marine > Intertidal zone...
CAAAGGGCCCCTTGATTTGCAATACTGTAAAAATATTATAACTGGTGCCGATGTTTTCAAAACGATCCAAAAAAAACAAGCGCTTCTGAGCGGAAGATTGCGGATAGTATTCCCGTTCTTCCGCCGGCATGATACGGCGGTACACCGATGCCGCCGCTTGTTGTACAAACCGGCACAAACCCCGAATGGTAGGTGTTTTAAAAATTTGTCCCACCGGCACATCTACGTTCCACTGCTTACGAATGTCGGCGGTCAACTTCATGGCCCGCAACGAATGGCCGCCGGATTGAAAAAAATCACTGTCCGGGTGAAGGGTAAGGTTGTTGTTTAATACCTGTTGCCAAATGCCCTGCATCTGTTTTTCCATAAGGGTCGCAGGCCGAGCCTTTTGACCGTTGCCGGCGGTTTGTAAGCCGGCAGGGTCGGGCAACCGGAGGTGATCCGATTTGCCCGGTACGGACAGATCCCCCAGCAATCCCTCCGGCGTTGTTACGGCCCAACGTGTGATCTTTTGCAGTGCTTCCGCCATGCGCCGGATCACGGGTAATTTAAATAATGCGGTACTGTATTGAAAATTAAAAGTCAATCCCTCCCCATCCCGCAAGAATTCCAGGTTCAGGTCCAGTTTCACCTCTCCTTTATCCAGAGGCAAGGATTTAACGTTCAACCCCCGGCACACCGACACGGTGGGTTTCGACACAGCTTGTGACGTTTCCATATCCAGAAAGTTTAAACCGATATCCAGCAGCGGGTTGCGTGAAATGTCCCGGGGCAGGTTCAGTTGCTCCACCAGATCTTCAAAGGGATAATCCCGGTACATAAACGCCGCCTGGGTTCGCAACGTAACCTGCTGCAAAAAAACCCGGCAGGACAACGCCCGGCTGGGGAAATTCCGCAATGCCAAAGTATTAACGAACATACCGATAACATCCTCCGTACCCATCAGGTTGCGGCCCGACACCGGCACGCCGATCACCAAATCTTCAACATCGGCAAAACGAGACAACATTATATTATATACAGCCAGCACCGCCATAAACAACGTCGCCCCCGCACTTGCAGCCCAACGTTCCAATGCACCGGTCAATTCCGCATCAAAGCGGAATTGAAACACACTGCCGGCAAAACTGCGTTCCAGCGGCCTGAGAAAATCCAAGGGCAACAACGGCACCGGTACCGGGTCCTGAAACTGTTGCAACCAATACTCCCGCGCGGCTCCCTGATCCTGCATGCGACACGCATAATCCACATAACGAAAGCGCGGCAACGGCGGTTCCTCGCCGTCGTACAAACGCAGGAACTCCGCAAACAACGCAACGCAGGACGTTCCGTCGGCGACGATATGATGAACATCCACCGCCAATAGATGCCGCTGGGCACTCAACTGCTGCAAGCCCACCCGCAACAGTGGGGCACGGTCCAAGCGGAAGGGACGCACAAAAGCTGCCGGCGATCCCTGATACGCTTCCACCTCAATCTCCGCCGGGGGAACGATCACCTGCACCGGTTCATCTTCACGACCCTCCAGGGTGATAAAGGCGGTACGCAATCCGCTGTGCCGCTCCAATATCCGCGTAAAAACAGCTTTCACCCGATCACGGTCCAGCGGCCCCTCCAGTTCCCACAGCGACGGGATATTATAAGCCGTCGAAGAAATACCCATGCGATCAATAAAAAAGAGCCGCTTCTGGGCTGAGGACAACGGGTAAAAGTCTCGCTCCTCCACTGCGGTCAAGGGCAATGTCTCCAACGCCTCCGCCGGTTTGATTTGGTATTGGGACAGTAAACGAATGGTGGCGTTTTGGAAAATTTCCGGCAACGGGATATTAAGGTCCAACGCCTTATTGAAGCGGGCAATCAAAGTCATGGCTTTCAAGGAGTGTCCACCGGCTTGAAAAAAATCATCGTCGATACTCACCGACCCAACGTCGCAACCCAGCACCTCCGCCCAAAGGTCCGCCATCTTCTTTTGCAGCGGCGTCTGCGGCGGAACAGGAGCCCTGTCGCTGATGAACCCTTTATCTAGGGCCTGCACTGAAAGCGAAGCCAATGCCTCTTTGTCTACTTTGCCGTTGACGGTCAGCGGCAGGTCCGTCAACAAAAAAAAAGTGGAAGGAATCATATAATGGGGCAATTCCTGCGCCAGATACTGCCGCAAAGCAATAGTCAGCGGCTCGGCCTGGTCCGCCGACTGCGGCACTAGGTAGGCACTGAGGTATTTATGCCCGTCTGAATCCTGCTTCACCAATACGGCACATTTGCGCACTCTCTTGAAAGCATTGATGCAATTCTCAATTTCACCCAATTCGATGCGATAGCCGCGTACTTTGACTTGGTGGTCGCGACGCTCTAGGAAACGAATATTACCATCAGGCAGGCGGCGACCGAAGTCGCCTGTTTTATAGGTTCTATAAGACTCATAGGACTTATGGTTCCGCACCGCAGACGCGATGAACCGTTCGGCGGTGAGTTGGGGATTGTTGAGGTAACCATACGACGTCTGGGGCCCCTGGATGGTCAACTCACCGACGACGCCTATGGGCACCGGATGCCCGGCTTGATCGGTAATCAACACGCTGGTATTGGTCACCCCTTTGCCGATGGGTACGGGTTGTTTCGGACTCCGCCCGGGTTCATATTTATAAAAGGTTGCGCAGATAACCGTTTCCGTCGGACCGTAAGCATTAACAATGCGCAGTTGCGGGTTCAGATTTTGGTAGGCTGCCAACAACTCATCAGCAATGGGTTCCACCCCCACCAACAATTTATTAAAAGCCGACCGCTCCCCCCCCTGCAAACAATCCAGCACATCCGGCAACAACGTCGGCGGTAAATAAGTCATGGACACTGCATCGGTAAGCAATGACCGGGCCAACAGAGACGGCTGCATACGGTTTTCTTCCGGCACCATCACTAAACGGGCCCCACGCAACAAAGGCATAAATAATTCATAGACACTCACATCAAAAGAAATCGCCGTAATACTCAAACAGCGATCATGCTCCGTCACCGACCCGTCGAACACATCGTACAACGCATACAAAAAATTAACCAAGCCCCGATGCGGCACCAACACTCCCTTGGGCCTGCCGGTGGAACCGGAGGTATAAATTATATAACAAGACTGGTCACCGGCCCCGTCACTGGAGGCAGGCGGCGACTGGGTCGGGGTTGCGTAGGAATCAGCGGTGGTTGAGTCGGCATTCCAATCGTCGGGCATCAAATACGCAGCGGCATCTTTTAAAACAAACTCCCTGCGCTGATCCGGCATGTGGTGGGGCAGTGGTAAATAGACCGCACCTGCCTTAAGCACCGCCAGAACAGCAACTACTAATTGCACCGACGGAGCAAACTGAACCGCGACAATATCCCCCGGACGAATCCCCTGCCGATGCAACCTCTCAGCCGCCGCCGCCGCACGGCGGTTGAGTTCTCTATAAGTAAGCTGACAACGCTCCCCTCCCGGATGCAAGCCCGGAGCGTCCAATGCCGCCCGATCCGGGAACAACCGGACCTGTTCGGCAAAAAGGCCGTGAACTGTTTGATGCAGCGGGTAATCTTTCTCAATACCATTAAAGCGGAAAAGAATTTCATACAACTCGTCCTCGCTGCAAATTTCCAGGCCGGCAACGAGACCATCAATGTCGGCCGCCACCTGCGCCGCCACCTGCTTAAAATGCAACGGAATTCGATTCACAAAATCCGGATCATGAACCCGCATATTATAACTGAAAGTCCCGGACACGTCCGCTCCTCCCTTCCCCGGCATAAACATTACATTAAAATCATAGGAGGTCTGCTCGTACATTTGCGTCTCGGAAACACGAAAGCCGACACCTCCCAAGACCTCTTGCAACGGGTAATTTTCAAAAGCCGTAATGTGATCAAACAATTTCCCCGCCGGTCTCCAAGCCGCCTGAATATCCGCCGTCAGCAAATATTCATACCCCCGGGAAGAAAGCGAACGCTCCCCTAATTCAGCCAGCAGCCCGGCCGTCGTTTTCCCCTCCGAGGTGGTCACCCGCACCGGCAAAGAATTGATAAACAACCCCACTATCCCGTCCACCCCCGCCAATTGCGGCGGTCGGCCCGACACTACCGCACCGAACACCACATCGTCCCAGTGATTGTAACGTTGCAACAACACCCCCCAGATCATTTGCATCATGGTACTCAACGTCACGCGCGACGCTTGCGCCGCAGCAGTCAAACGGGCCGTCAAAGGAGCGCCTAGGGACCAATGCAACTGTTCCGCTACATAATCGCCGCCGTCCTGCTTCGGCAGCAGGGAAGGCAAACTCACTGCCGTATCGTAACCTTCCAAAAAAGCCGCCCAAAATGCCGTGCCTTTTTGGTGGTCCTGTCGCTCCAGCCATTTGATATAATTGAGGTAGGGCGTCACCGGTTCCAGTTCGGGGCTAACCTGAGATTTCAAGGATGCATAAATTTCCCCAAAATCCCGGAACAATATACCCAGACACCATCCATCCATCAATATATGATGATAGGTCCAGAGCAAGCGGTATTCATCCTCACTTATCTTGAACAGTGCCAATCGCATCAACTGGTCTTTGCTTAAATCAAAACCCAAACGGCGATCCTGAAGCAGAAAGCTTTCCAGATACTCCGACACACCTAGCTGCTCCGCCTCCACATCCGGTCGAGTTAAATCCGTAAACACAAACCGGGCCTCCCGGGTCCCCTCAGCGAACACCACTTGACGGGGCTGTTTCGTGGATTTGTAAACAAACACCGTGCGCAGTATATCGTAACGATCCTGCAACATCTGAAAAGATTTTTGAAACAAGGTCACGTCTACATGCCCCTGCAACGTCATGACCACCTGCTCTACATAAGCCGGGGAATCCTGGGCCATCTGCGCGTGAAACAACATGCCGGCCTGCATCGGCGACAAACCGTAAATATTCTTGACGTTACTTTTCTTTTTTGTCGAGGTCACAATTCCTCCGGTTTCCCTGTGGGTCGCATCGGTTTATTCCAGTTCCAATTCGTCGTAAACGGAATCCAGTTCCTCTTCATCCAGATCAATCGCATCGTAGTCGCTGACGGTTTTCTCCGTCTCTTGGCCGGCCGACCCCAGGGCCGACACCTGCGCCAGCGACTCTTTGTAAAAACCTGCCAGTTGTTCCACCGCGGCAACCTCCAGGCGGTTCTCATCAAAATGAAAAGACACCGACAAACACCCCTCCAGCACCATCGCTTCCACAGCCAGGCCATGGGTCAGCGGCGCCTTGGGGCTGCGCAACGAGCCCAGCGGCATAGAAGACAATTGAAAAACTTCGCCCATCATTCCGGTTTCATCCCCTACCCGGCCCTGATAATTAAACACAATCTCCGGGTCCGCCGCCTCGATGCTCCGGTCTTTGGTCAGGTAACGCAGCACGCCGTAACCGAACCCTTTAGAGGGCACATTGCGCAGCATCTCCTTCACGCCTTTGACGGTACCGGCCAGGGAATCGCCGGTTTCCAACAGCACCGGGAACATGGTAGTAAACCAACCCACAGTACGCCCGATATCCATGCCCTCCAGCACCGCTTCTCGACCGTGTCCTTCCAGACAAATCACTGTTCCCGGCGCACCGGTCCAACGGTGCAAGGCCTGAGCCAGCGCTGCCAGCAGCAGATCATTGATCTGGGTATTAAAGGCAAGATGGGCATCCGTCAACAAGCGCCGCGACTCTTCCGCCTCCAGACGCAACGACGCCGACGCCGGCCTGGGGTGAGCGTCGCTCCGAGGTGCAATCGGCAACGGCGTACGGACAGTGCTCTTACGCCAGAAATCCGCTTCCGCGGCTGCTTGGGGACTTTGGGCATACTCATTGAGTTTGTGCGCCCATTCACGAAAGGAATGGGTCTTGGGCTGAAAGGTGATGTCAATACCCTGTTGCGCCTGCAAATAAGCGATCTCCAGATCCTCCAACAATACCCGCCAGGAAATCCCGTCCACCACCAGATGATGAATCACCACCAACAAATAATCGCCTCTCTTTTCATCAACACCTCTGAACAACGCCGCTTTAATAAGAGGACCGGTCTCTAGATTAAAAGAGGCTTGAATACCATCGGCCTTATGCCTAACCTCTTGATGGGTAGAAAGAGCAATCACTTCCAACTGGGGCGAGACCACCGTTTCCAGGTTCAATTGACCACCACCGTCAGACGATTTGAAAACCATCCGCAACGCATCGTGATGGTCCGTAAGCCGTGCCAGTACTTTAGTCAGCAACACCTCATCGAACCCCTGTTCACGGTACAACATCACCGCCTGATTAAAATGAGAAGGTTCCACCGTCACCTGCTGAAAGAACCAGCACTGCACAGGCGTCAAGGGCAGCTCACCGCCGACCCTGCCCTGATCCGCCCGGGGGGCGTCAGAGAGGGATTCTACCAATGGGGCGGATTTTCGCACCGTGGGGTTCTGAAAAAGATCCTTGATCTCCAGTTTCAAATTGAAACGCTGCAATTTCGAAGCAATCCGAATGGCTTTAATGGAATCGCCGCCCAATTTGAACAGATCGTCGTTGACGCCGATATCAGCCACCCCCAACACTTCCTGCCAGACTTCCCGCAACTTCTCTTCCACATCCGTTTCAGGGGCCGCATACTCTTCGTTGCCCCGGTCCGTCAACTGCGGCGCCGGCAACCCTTTGCGGTCGATCTTGCCGTTGGCGGTAAGGGGTATTTTTTCCAATTGGACATAATAAGCAGGCACCATGTATTCCGGCAACAAACCGGACAAATAGTCGATCAACACGGAGGTTTCCATCGCACTGTCCGCAGTGAAATAAGCACACAAATACTTCTGGTCCTGCTGAACCTCCAACTCCGGCTGATACCCCAGATTATCCAGAAAGCGGTGGTACTCATCCGCTGAAATGGTCATCTTCAAATCATCTTTCACTTCTTTAATGGTGGCCTGACCCAACCGTTTCTCCCAACTCTTGGCACTGCCGGTATAGTGGTAGCCCAATTCCTTCATGTGATTGAAATCACCCACCTGACAAATCTTACAATCGGTGGAATAGGCCGCCCGATTTTCCAAATTTTTCCAATAAGTATCTTTCTCATCCAGATAAGCCGCCATCTCTTCGTTACTGATCTCGAAGTACCTGTAAAAATCAATAAACTCCACCTTGTCGTAAAGCGACCCGTCTTTGACCACGTCGATATTGATAATATCATAAATACTCTTATCCATCGCCGCCACATTGCGCATCAAATTCTTCACTTCCCGCTCAATCTCCGCCACATCGTGAATGCCCAAATCCAGGAACTTGAACAATTTATTCTCGACAATCTGCCCCCTGGACAGAGTCTCGCCGATCACGAACTTAATATTATTCTTATACGCATGTTCTCCGGCCAACGACGACGACGTATGAATACACCCTTTGCACATCGTCTTAGCCACCTTCAAACTCTCCCGCAGAATACGGTCCGAATCCTTGTGCCGCAAAAAAATATGATCCACACCCAAGTTCGTCGTAATCCGTTTAATCCGGTCCAGACCGGCCTGATCATAATGCCCGGAATCGTAAGTCACCGTCAACACCTTAAACCCCATATCCAGCAATTTATAAAGAGCATACGTAGCCACCCGCTCACAGGCATAAACCAGAATACAATCGTAGTCCCCATCGCGATTCCGATTGCCCTCACGGAGCTTGAATTCAAAATCCGCCTCGGTCTGAAAATACTCATTAATCAATTTCTTATAAAGACTCAAATTCTCGCAAATATTACAGACCTGCTCATCATTCACCTTAATGCCCGGATAATTGGACCAGATCCCGCAAATGCGGCATTCCCGCACCTGTTCTTTCAGTTCCGCCAACGTTTTCGCCGTAACCACCGCTTCCGTAACCGCCGGAAAGCCGGCCACGGCATTCTCCACTTCAGCAATTTCAATCCGGTGCCCGCGAATCTTAAGCTGCTGATCCAATCGGCCCATAATCTCAATATTGCCGTCTTCCAAAAAGCGGCCCACATCACCGGTACGGTACAACTTCCCCGCACCGAAAGGATTATCGATAAATTGACTCAACGTCTTATCCCGATCATTAATATAACCCCGAGCCAAACCGGCACCGGCAATACAAATCTCACCCGGCATACCCAAAGGCAACAATTCCAGGCGCCTGGACATAATATAAATCCGATTATTATCCACCGGCTTACCAATAGGAACCGTCAGTTCCTCACTTCCGCGCTGCAAATGAAAATAAGTATTATTAATCGTCCCTTCCGTAGGCCCGTAAGTATTCACCACCCGACCTGCGAAAAAATGATAAAACCGTTGCACCGTTTCCATCGTCACCGGTTCCGCGCCGATAATAAACCAGGGCAACGTCAACCGGGGCTTATTGGGATTCATCTCCAGATAATGCACCAGCACATAAAGCAACGTAGAGGGACAATACATCACCGTCAATCCGGTCTGATGCGCCGTCTCCATCGCCCGTACCAGAAAAGCCGCATCTTTGCGCTGCACTTCATCGTAAATACGAACCGTGCCGCCGTGATACAACGGCCAGAAAATTTCCCAGACCGACGGATCAAAAGACAAATTGGTACGTTGCGCAACCACATTGCCCTTTTGCAACGGAAACTGACGCTGCATCCAGGCCAGACAATTATTCACCTGCCTGTGCTCCACCATCACCCCCTTGGGCTTGCCGGTGGACCCGGAAGTATACATCACATAAGCCAAATTGTCCGCCCGCACCGGACGTTCCGGTTCGCCCGAACGGCAATCAACCGACAAATCCTGCAATTCCGACAAATCCGCTAATTCCGACAATTTATCAGTAATGATGACTTCCAGAGTTCCTTTTTGATCACCGGGATCATCGGCAAAAATCAAACCGCCAATACCCCGTAAGGTTTCATTGGCCGGCAAACGCATCCCATTGGCCGCCATCGTCTCAACCAGTTCCAGCAACGTAAACTCACCCTCACCGAACACTGCTAGGTCCACGTGACGATCTTTTAAAATAGCCGCGTAATCACTGGTAGCATAAGGCCCGCCGGCGATAATCGGTACCTGAATGCCCCATTGACGCAACATGGAAACTGTTTCATGAAAAAACTCCTTGTAAAAAGTAAGCGTCCGCACTGCGATTAAATGGGGCTCAAAGGCCAGCACCAACTCCTTCAACGCGGCAAAGTCGTCAAAATCATTGCCGGACTTGTACATCCGCCCACTAACCCTGTCGCCCATTTCCTGTTTCAAATAAGTCAACAGCGAAATCAACCCCAGCGGTTGTTCCGTCACATTATAAAGCATCTCATGAGAACTAAAATGCTGCGACAAATCCAACATCAAAATCCGCAAAGCATCCGCTTCCACGCCCACAGGGAAAGCAGGCGGACCGGTACGAGTAAAAACCTCCGGTACCGACTCTTTTTTGCGCGGGACCTGAACCGGGAAAACATCTTCCAGACCGGTTAGAGTCAACAAATCCTGAAAATTGCAAATTTTAGCCGGCAAATACGTATTGTATTTCTCCACCAGAGCCGCTTCGCTCATAACTTCCAATTGCACCGGCAAAACCGCCCGCAATCGATCCTTGTTCAAAAAATAATCATTCAAAAAAGCAGCCTGATACTTCCGCGTAAAACTACCGGGAAAAGGCAACGTACTGGGCAACTCATGAAAAGCCAAGTCCTTGGAAGCAAGTATATCCTCTTTAGTGACCCCCTGCTTCAACGCCAACGTCTCCATCTCGGTGTTGGGATAAATTTTCAATATGTGAATATAAGGAAAATGAATCCATTGCACACTCTTAATAAACTCCAACGTCACCAACGCTTCCTCTTCCGTTTCAGTAGGAAACCCATGCATGACGGCGATTTCCAAAATGACTTCCGGATGCGCCCGAGCAATATAATTTATATTATCTCTGAACCGTTCAATATCCAGATTCTTCTTCACCAGCGTTTGCAACCGAGGGGAAGCCGTTTCCAGCGACAAATTGATGCCTCGGGTCCCCGCCGCCGTCATCAAATCAATATAGTCGTGAGTCAACAAGTCGCCCCTCAACCCGTTGGGAAAAAAGAGTTGAACTTTCAACCCGCCGTCAATCACCAAGCGAAAGAACCGCTCACTGTTTTCTTTGTTCAAATTAAAACAATCATCAATCACCGAAAAATTTCGCACTCCCAATTCATAGTAATGCTTCACCTCAGCAAAAATACTCTCGGCACTACGAAACACATGGCGCTTGGACCAGACCTTGTGACAGAAAAGACACTCATACGGACAACCCCGAGTGGTTTGCAACGAAATACAATCACTCACACCAGCCATACCAATCTTACCCCTATACTTAGTCATATCCAACAAACTACGATCAGGAACCGGTAATTGCCCGAACTCTTTAATATAAGGCCGGTGCGGCGTCATGACCAATTGAATATCTTTAGCCCCGTCCAAATTTTGCAGCGTCGTAAACGAAACCCTATCCGCCGTCTGGAAATCGGAGACCAGAATCTTAGCACCGGAATCCTCCAACATGTAGCGCACCCGTTCCGCCGGCAGATTGGTATCAATAGGCAAATACGCACCGCCGGCCTTCAAAATCGCCAGCATCGCAGTCACCGACGCAACCGAACGCTCCATCATCAACCCCACCACCCCGTCGCCGCTCACCCCTTTACTACGCAACAAACAAGCCAACAGCGCAGCATTTTCATCCAATTGCCCGTAACTAATCTCATTCCCTCCGGCATCCGTCGCCGCAATCACCGCCGGCGTCCGCGCCGCCTGTTGAGCGATCAATTGATGGATACACCTTTCACTTTCATAATCCGCATCCGTAGCATTAAAATCCTGAACCAGCAACCGCCGTTCCTCTTCAGGTATCATTTCCAATTGAGACAACCGCAAATCTGGATTATCAATACCACTACCCAGCATCCGCTCCAGGTAAGCAGCACAGCGACGCACGACCCCCTCGCTGTAAAACTCACTATTAAAGAAAATATCCGCTTCCGTCGTCCCATTGTTCCGCTTAAAATAAAACACCAGCCCCATATGCGACTCAAGCACCGCAGCATGGGCTCTGTCCTGAATATTCTCCAGCACCATCACCCAGTCAAATAAAGGAAATTCCCGGTCATCATAACCCAACTGTTCCAACAACACACCCAGCGGATAATCCTGGTGTTGCACCGCCTCCACAATCGTCTGCCGCACAGCCAGAATCAACTCCTTAAACGTCGGATCATCCGTCAGAGTAGTACGCAACACCAGCAACGTATTAATATAATCCGCACCATCGCCCGTACCGGCATCCCTAGGGGCACGAAAAATCGGCGTACCCAGCAACAAGTCCCTGGAATCCGTCACCCGCGACAGAACCGCAGACAATCCCGCCGCCAGAACAACATGCAACTTCTGATCCGAACCGCCGCTGAATGTTTCCAGTCGGGCCTGCAAATCCCCCGACCAGGAGACCCATGCCCGCTTGCCCTTGTCCGCAGCGACGGAGCGGTAATGGGGAAACACACTCTTCACCGGATGACCGGCTAATTTTTCCAGCCAATAGGCTTTTTCCTTTTTATTCTGATGAGCGGCAGCTAACTGCCGGGATGTCGTCGTTATAATACTCATGCTTCTTTTCTCCTCTAAAACCTCAGTAATTAAAACCCGGTAAATTAAAAATCAAAATCCATTTGCGACGTATCAATGTTGGTAGCCGCCAGACCGTGGGCTAAACGTATCCGTCCCAGCGTCACATCCGGATCCGCCGATACCAGGCCCACCGTTTCTTTAAAATTGGCAGCGAACATCTCCACAGTCTCCCGCATAAACAACGCAGAACTGTATTCCAACAAACAATGCAGCCCCTGCTCACCCTCAGTCATGCGTAATTTCAAATCCATCTGCGCAGCACTCTTTTCCATCTCAAAACCACGAATCGTCACATCAGGTAATTTAAGCTCCGGTGCCGCTTCATTGTTCAGCACCATCATCACATCAAACACAGGATTCCTACCAGGAATCCGTGGACGATTCAATTGACCCACCAAATCCTCAAACCCAAACTCCTGATTCTGAAAATCCCGCAACGTATTCTCTCTCACCTCCGCCGTAAACTGCCTGAAACTCAGAACAGCCTTGGGGAAATTCCGCATCGGCAGCGCATTAACAAACATACCGATCACACCAGCCAGATCAGGATGAACACGACCGGAAACCGAGGTGCCTACAATAATCTCCTCTTCTCCCGTAATGCGGGCCAGGAAAACATTAAACACCGCCAGCAACACCATAAACAGCGTCGCCTCAGCCTCCAGTGCCCTTTGTTTCAATTGTTGCAACCGCACGCGGTCTATTAAAAACACCACCCCGCCGCCGGCAAAACCTTGACTTGTGGGACGAGGGAAATCATTCGGCAAATTCAGAAGCGTCAGAGGTCCGGCCAGACGTTCGAGCCAATAATCGCCCTGTTGCTTAATTTTCAGCACCTGATCCGGACGATTCCGCCATTGACTGTAATCCTTGTACTGCAACCCAGGCAACTCAAGCTCCTCGCCGCTGTAAAGACTCATAAATTCCGACACAAACCGCCACTGAGACGTACCGTCGAAAATAATATGATGAATATCCAGCACCAGAAACAACGACCGTACCCCGTCAGTGGCACCGGACTCAACAACACCCACCCGAAACAACGGTCCCCGGTCCAAAAAAAACGGTTGCACAAAGGCATGAATCAGCTTGTTCAAAGCCTCCCTATCCAACAGATCCACCGGAGGCGCCAACGTTTGAACAGCGAACTCCAGGTCATCATGAATCACTTGCACCGGCTCTTCACCCTTCAGAGCAAACGTCGTGCGCAAGCTTTCATGCCGTTTCAGCAATCGCCGCAACACCGATTCAATCAAGTGAATATCATAATTCCCTTCCAGCACCACCGTCAACGTAATATTATAACCGGTATTACCGGCATCCAATTGCTGAAGGAAAAAAAGTCGGCGCTGCACCGACGACACCGGATAAAAAGGCAACACTGCCGCTCTGGGAATATCCTCCAACCCACCGAACCCGCGATCACCGGATCCGATGGTGCCGGATCCGGTAGTACCGGAGCCATGCAACAAGCGGGCCAGCTTTGCAACCGTATCATTATTAAAAAAATCCGCCAGCGTGATCTTAATATCAAATTCCCGTTGAATCAACGAAATCAACGTCAACACATGCAACGAATTACCACCCAATTGAAAAAAGCCGCTATCCACCCCAAACCCGTCAAGCCCCAGCACCTCCTCCCAGAGAGACACCAGCCGGACCTGCACCTCATTTTCAGGCGCTCGGAAACGCTCCTCCGCCGGAGCGGCAAAGGCAGCAGCCAGAGATTGATAATCAACCTTGCCGTTGGGTTTTAAAGGAAACACATCCAGCACCTTAAACAGAGCCGGCACCATATAAAGCGGCAGCTTTTGCATCAAGAAGTTCTTCAACTCCGATACCGATACCCCATCACCCTCCCGGCCCATCGTCAACGCCGCACACAAGCGACGGGAATCATCCAACACCACCGCAGCCCGGACCACGGCCTCGTGCTGCTTGAGCACACATTCAATTTCTTCCAATTCCACCCGCACGCCGTTCAACTTAACCTGCCGATCTTTACGACCCAGGAAAATAATATTACCCTCCCCGTCCAGACGGCCCAAATCTCCGGTCTTGAAGACCAAATCCAACGGATCATTGCTCAACGGATTCACAATAAATTTCTCCCGATTGAGCAGCGGGTCATTGTAGTACCCATGAGCAGCAAAAGGCGTACGAATATAAATTTCACCAATCACCTGCGGCTCACAAACAGACAAATTTTCATCCAGAATAATAATCCGCGCCCCCTTCATCGGTTTTCCCACCGGAATACGCTCCTTCTCCAGATCATCCGGACTCAGCAGGTAAAACGTCTTAATCATGGTCGTTTCAGAAGGCCCGTACAGATTCACCAATTGCACCCGGTTTCCAAACACATCATACCACTGCTTCAGCACCCGTGTATCAATAGACTCACCGGACATCAATACAAAACGCAAGTATTCAAAATCAGTCCGTTGCAGCGCCGCCCGGTTGAGCACCGCAAACAAAGAAGGCACACAATGTACCAAATGGATACGCTGTTCCTCCAACCAGACCGCCATAGCCTCCGGTTCAGTAAGCACAACTTCAGGAATACACAACGTACCGCCGCAACACAAAGGAGTAAACACATCTCTTAAAAACGCATCGAAACCGGGAGTGATCCATTGACTGACCCGACACCCTTCGGTTAAATCAAAGGTCTCAATCTCCCAATTGATAAAATGCCGCAAACTCTTATTTTTCCCCACAATCGCCCGGGGCGTGCCGGAAGTGCCGGAAGTAAAATAAACATAAATCCGATCATCACCCGTATAAGTCACCCCGTCAGGCAAGGATTGATAATCCCCCTGAGATTCAATCTCATCTCCGCAGCCGGCAATATCGGGACACAAAGAATCCAACTTCAGCCCTTGCACCCCTTCATTCAACAAGGCCGCAACAATATCATCGGCATCGGCATAAATAAGGTATTTGATGTGGGCAGTCTCCATCATCGTCTGTAAGCGCCGCAGAGGCAACGCCGGGTCCAGCGGTACGAAAACGCACCGGGCTTTTAAAATGCCCATCATACTCAGGATCAGATGCACCCGATCACTGCAATAAACACCGATAAAAATCTCCCCGCTCAAACCACGGTCCAACAAACCGACAGCCAATTGCGCAGTAAGACGATCCAGGCGGGCGTAACTTATTGTCCGCGCACCGTATTCAATGGCGATTTTTTGCTTATGGGCGATTAATTGCGTACTTAAATACGCTTGAAATATTTTGGTGCTCTCTTTGGTATTCCCTTTGGTGCTCATCGGTCACCTCCTCCGTTATTCATCTTCCAGGTCCTCGTTGAACAACAACGCCATGGATTCATTTTTTTCGCCCAACGCCATCCGGACGAGACATATTTCAGGATCCTCCAGAACATAACGCACACACCTCTTAAAATAATCGACTATCATTTCCACTGTTTGTGCTTTAAACAACAACTTATTGTACAAGACGACAACACGCAATTGACCGTCCTCTTCCAAAGCGGTGAAAGCCAAATCGAACTTGGCGGTATCCCATTGGAACGGGTAAGGGGAAATCTTCAAATCCGGCAAATGCAGCGGGGGGCGCTCCAGGTTTTGCAATTCAAAATAAACATCAAACAACGGATTCCCGCCGTCGTCACGACGGGCCGATAATCTTTCCACCAGACGCTGGAACGGATAGTCCTGATTCTCAAAAGCCCTCAAGGTTCGTTGCATCGTTTGTTTCAGAAAGTCCAAAAAGGATAAATGAGCCTCCGGGAAATTTCGCAACGCCAACGTGTTGACAAACATACCCAGCACCTGTTCCAGTTCCGCCCGACGACGACCGGAAACCACAGTGCCGATCACAATATCGTCATTACCGCTCAAGCGCGCACACACCACATTCAAGACAGCCAGCAACAGCACAAACAACGTAGATTCCGCCGTCCGGGCCAGTTCCTTTAACGCACCGTATTGAACATCATCCAGACGGAAGTGCAATTGCGCCCCCTGCACCCGATAGGGTCGCGGCGGCGAAAAATCCAGCGGCAGCGTCAATTGCGGCGGCCTCCGGCTATAAAGGTCCAACCAGAAAACTTCTTCCCGGTCCGGACGCTGATTTTGACGCTCCAGCCAAACGGCGTAATCGATGTAACGAAGCCGCGGTAGTTCCTTAGGGGAGCCGACGTACAACGCTGTAAAGTCCGCAATCAAAATGCCGAGGGAAAGACCGTCGCTGATGATATGATGCATATCCAGCAACAAAAGATGCTTTCGGACTTCCAACCGCACCAGCCGCACCCGCAACAAAGGCGCTTCCTCCAGCCTAAAAGGACGAACAAATGCGGCAAGCTGCGCCTCAACAGGATTGTCCGACTCTTCCAGCCAATCAATAAAAGTAACCACCGACGTAACGGCAGCCGGGTCGGCGATGCGCTGCACGACCTTCCCATCCGACATAATAAAAGAGGCACGCAATACATCACGGCACCCAATAAGCCGGCTAAAGACCTCTTCAATGCGCCGCACATCAATCCCACCTTCCAATACCAGAGCAAAAGGTATATTGTAAGCCGTAGCGTCGGGATCCTGTTGTTGCAGAAAATAGAGCCGCAATTGCGCCGGAGTGACCGGGTAATAGTCCCGCTCCTCAGTAATGGGCAAAACATTGAATTCAGCCTTTTCCGCAGCCTTAATAAACCGCGCCAGGCCCCTCAACGTAGGCTGTTGGAAAAAATCCGTCAGCGCCACCTTCACTTCAAAAACCTTATGCACCCGCGCCGTAAGAGCCGCAGCTTTTAACGAATGACCGCCCAAATGAAAAAAATCCGCCTCCGCAGCGATACTCTCCACAGGCAACCCCAACAAGTCGGCCCATATAACAGCCAGACGGGTCTCCATATCATCCATAGCGGCAGAATCCCGGACAGCCGCAGGTTGAGGCGGCGGCAGCATTGAGCGGTTCACTTTGCCGTTGGCCGTCAGAGGAATAGAAGCCACGGCAACAAAATAAGCAGGAATCATATAATCCGTCAACTTAACAGCCAGTTCCGCACGGATGCCGCGGACATCAATCACAGCCTCACCACCCTTCAGTTCACGGGGCACAATATAAGCGCACAAAAAAAGTTCGCCGGCAGCATCTTCGCAATCCATCACAACCGCTTCCCGCACCTGCCGGCACTGCAACAAACAGTTCTCAATTTCCCCCAATTCCACCCGGAACCCACGCAACTGCACCTGATGGTCCATTCGGCCCAAATAAAACAAATCACCCGTTTCATTAAAACGGGCCAGGTCACCGGAGCGATAGACACGCTCACGCTCAGGCAGCAGCAAAGAGGGGAACCGTTGCGCCGTCAATTCCGGTCGATTCAAATAGCCGCGCGCCGTACCCCTGCCGCCCACATACAACTCACCCACACTGCCCAACGGTGCCGGGCTCTGCCGTGAATCCAACACATAAGCGGTCAATGTCGGTATAGGCCGACCAATCACCGACGAACCGCTTGTCATATCCGCCGCGCTGATCTCTTTAAAGGTCACATGAACAGTGGTCTCGGTAATGCCG
>Ga0210347_1074641_pt1 | contig 15968 bp, 19 predicted proteins | sample S456metaT_FD_159705 | JGI IMG/M metagenome (GOLD analysis project Ga0210347, IMG submission 159705) | Metatranscriptome of estuarine sediment microbial communities from the Columbia River estuary, Washington, United States - S.456... | ecosystem: Environmental > Aquatic > Marine > Intertidal...
AAAATAAATAAATTTCCCGCCCCTGCGACAATTCAAACCGCCGTCGTCAGTGCCGATCCACAACGCCCCTTGCCGGTCTTCATACATCGAAAACACCTTGTCGGAGGACAGACCGTCCTTAGTGGTAAAGGTGCGAAACCTCATGGTTAGGGGGTCCAATAAGCTCATACCGCCGGAGGAAGTCACCCACAGTTCCCCGGAGGATTGCTGGAAAACCGAAAAGGTCTCTTCGTCAGGCAAACCGTCCAGATTAGAAAAGGGCGTAAAACTTGCGTCTTTCAAACAACCCAACCCGTTACGAGAGCCTAACCAGATATTACCTTCCCTATCTTCATGCATGGATAAAATAGCTTTCATCGGTAGGTCCGGCCAACTGGACAGCCAGTTCCCGGTATCCAAATCGTAGCGCAACACCCCGTTTTGATCCGAGCCGATCCAGAGATTTTGGTTTCGGTCTTCCAGAATAGCCCAGATGCGATCTTGAGGAAATTTTTCAACCGCAACAAATTTGTTCGTCTGCTCCATTCCCTTTTTCAACAGACAAAGTCCCTTGTCGCTGCCCACCCATAGATTTTTAGCACTGCATTCGTACAACGCCCAAATCTTGTTGCCGGCTAAACCGTCCGCCGTAGTATACGTACTGAACCGACCGTCACGGAAACAATTCACCCCCTGGTCCGTCCCCACCCACAACAAGCCGTCGCTGTCCACCAACACGCGATTGACATGGTTGTCCGCCAGGCCGTCTTTAGTGGTGTAGGTTTTAAATCGATCGCTGCCGGATTCTAAGCAACTCAACCCATTAACCGTAGCGACCCAGATATTGCCGTCATGATCTTCACAGACAGCGACCAAGTTGTCATCCCCCAAACCGTCTTTTTGAGAGAAAGCGGTAAAAGTCTCACTACCCGAACTACGCCGCAACACCCCGCCGCCCCAAGTAACCACCCAGAGATTGTTCTTACTGTCTTCGAACAAATAAGTCACCCAATTGGAAGTCATCTGCGCCACATTGCGATTGGTATAAACAGTGAACCGGATACCGTCGAACCGTGCCAGACCTTCTTCGGTACCCAACCAGATATAACCGTCAGCCGTCTGGGTCACGGCCCACACATTGCTCTGGGGTAAATGTTCCTCAATACCCCAATTGGTATGAACATACTGGGTGAATGTCTTGTTCGGGTCGAGGCCCAAGCCCTGATGCGGCAGAATTATACAAACCAATACCGCACCCCAAAGCCAACAGGAAAATAAACGTCGCTTCATGATTTGTCCTCACCGGTTCAAGCGACCGGATCAATAGAAATATTTCAGAATAAAATTTCCGGCACGCTGCATATATCAACGCCACACCGAACATATTACCTAAATTATATTCGAATGTCAATGGGCCCTCTCATTTTACGATGTTGCGGGGTCATGTTGCGGGGTCAGGCAAAACAAAGCGTTCATCCCCGCCGTAAAGTAGACCGTGGAGGCACAAAGCCCCGCCGCCGCCATCACCGTAATTATTTTCGCCCTTTCTCTCTCATTTTGGGCGATTTTTTTTGATTCCCCGAAACAAACAATATAAATGTGTTTCGATAGTTTTGGTGTGCGTTGAAAAAAGAAAAACATAAAATAATTAATTTTTTTTGTTGAAAAAAATCTAAAACTATGTACAATAGTATACATGAAGGCAATGACAGAAAACACGAACTGCGGTTTTGATTCGGTCGCTGAAGTTGAGGTGGTCGGCAAGGTCGATGGATTTCGTCAGGAAGGTTTCAGGTGCGAGCAAGGTGCGAAAAACGTTTTAGATGGTTTTCATGGGTTACATTCTATGATGCCCGCAGGGAAAAGTCAAGAGGCAATAAGAAAATTTATCGAATCACATAGTATTTGCTATTACATAATTTTTAAGTACGTACAAACTATAAGCAAGTGCGAACATATAAAAATACTCATAGCAAGCAGTTTTTTAAGGTCGGGGAGCAAAACACCGGTATCTATTCACACCCCTCGGACAGGAAAGTGCCCGAATCTGACAATAGAGTTCCCGAACCGGACAAGATTTCACCCGAACCGGACAGGAAGCATCCCAATCGGGCAGGAAGGTATCCCATTCGGAATATAGACCGTCCGAACCGGACAGGAAGTAAACCAAACCGGACAATCACGCATTTCCATTGGAAGAAGGCGCTTGCAAAGACCTGGAAAAGCTGGTTACAAAATGATTTGCCCTATTTTATGGGTAAAAATAAAAAAATGGAGGGCATCAATGCCTAAAGAAGTTGAGAACAATCGGAGGACATGGAATAAACTTAAATGTCCATCAGTGGAGAGGTGCGTCCCAATCATCACAAAAAGTCCCAGCCGTCCGTGTCAGTCCGTGTCGGTCCGTGTCGGTCCGAGCATGAAACCTGGTGAGTCGATTGAGTAGCAACAACATACTATGGGTTGTATTTCCGATTGTTCTGTGCTACCATGCGACTGTTGGAACAGAACCGTTCTGTAGGAGGGACACAGATGAAAAAGAACATTTCAGTTTTCTTACCACTAATAATCGTCGTATATATAATCTCAGCAGCCAATATTCACGCATCCACCGGATTCGAGAAAGAGATTGATGCCCTGTCCGCCGTCATGGCCGAAAAACTCAGCGCCAGAGGCATTAAAAAAGTTGCGGTGGTGGACTTCACCGACCTACAAGGCGACGTCACCGAATTCGGCAGGTTCATTGCCGAGGAGTTTTCATTATCATTGGTGGGAGCCGGCAAAGGCCTCACCGTGGTGGACCGGACCCATTTAAAAGCCATTCTTAAGGAAAAAAAGTTATCCAAAGACGGAGTGATCAACCCGGACACCGCAAGACAACTGGGCAAAGTGGACGGAGTAGAAGCATTGGTCACCGGCACCATCACGCCGTTGAACGACAGCGTCCGGCTGGCAATCAAAATTCTGGATACCGAAACCGCTGCCGTAATCGACGCCAAACGAGGAAACATTCCGTTGACCAGTGTCATCAAAAACTTACTGGGTTCCGGCGTGATCAGCGATTCAGGGACAGTCCGGCCGATTATCAGCAGGGGTAAAACACTGCGCTCAATAGAAGTTCAGGATTTCATTTTCGAAGTTAAAAAAATAGAAATCACCGGCAAGACCCTTGTCTGTACACTGATGGTCACCAACAAAATTGACGACAGGGATTTTTTCGTTTATGCCGACACGGCCCTCTATGATGATTCAGGGAATGAATTCTGGCCCAGACACATTCAATTCTCAAATAATAAAAAAAGAGTTAATGCGGGAAATAGTCTTTACTACAACGGGAAATCCTTAATAAGCAACGTCCCCACCAAAGTGACTCTTCATTGTGAAAATGCAATCAATTCGTCCACTACCATTACGTCCCTGGTACTACGGTGTGAAGTGGGCGGTTCAAGGTTCCAGGCAAACTTGCGTAATATTCCCATATCCAAGCAGCAATAAAATACAGACCGGCCCAAAGCCAAGGAAAACCCACAGTGCGTACCGGCATCTATTTCCTCATATTAGCGGTATTACTCTCGACATTCAATTTAGAAGCAGAGGAACCGATCACGCTTCAAATCAAGCGCGACACCGGTGCCGCTGTCTTTTCGACGGCATTGAGTCCCGACGGACGCTACCTCGCCTCCTGCGGCATGGAATACAGGGTACGCCTTTGGGACGTTTCCACCGGCAACCAATGTAAATCCTTCACTTCCGGTGATGGGTACCGGCGTGCTCTGGTTTTCAGCACTGACGGCAAAAAAATCATCGCGGCCAATGACACCGGCAGTATTGATGTCTGGGACATTGAATCCGGAAAACTGAGCAAACAATTCAACGGCCCCAGGGGCATAAATTCCCTTTCAACAGCACAGTACCAATCCACAATGCTGATGGTTTCCGGGCACGATGACGGCATCCTTCGAGTATGGGATATGGAAAAAGATTTCGCTATCAAAGAGCTAGTGGGCCACAAAGGCGAAGTGAACGCCACGGCAATCAGCCCGGACGGTAAAACCGTCATTTCCGGCAGCACCGACTCAACCCTTAAGGTATGGAAACTACCTTCCGGCAATAAAGTTCGCGACTATGCCGTATTCGACAACTGGCTGAATGCAATTGCATTCAGCCCGAACGGCGACCTGTATGCATCCGTCGACGATAACGGGAAATTGTCGGTCTTTAAAACCAACCGCAAGCCCCGCCTGACGTCGGCGAGTGTTCCCGGCAGCCGGCTCACTGCCGTCAGCTTCGTGAAAGACCGTAACGCCCTGATCACAGGCGGAAACGATAACATCGTAAGGTTATGGCACTTAAAGAACGGGAAACTCCAACAGCAAAGAGAATGGTCCGGGCACCTGGGAAATATATATTCCGTTACCCCGTCCGCCGACGGCAAAACCCTTTTTTCAGGCAGCGAAGACGGCACCATAAAAATTTGGAATACCGAGAAACGCCTGCCGCTTATCGCAACCCTGGTGCCCTTCAAGACCGGCGAATGGCTTTCCTACAGCCCGGACAACATCCATATCTGCTCACCCGGTGCCGAACGGTACATGGAATTTTCCAAAGGCGGCACCACGCAGCATTACACCCAATACTCAACAGGCTATAAACGTTCAAACGGCCTACCGGTGTTGGCCGGTTTCCAATCGCCCTCCCCCCCTACGCCGGAGGTCCAACCCGTGCGAACCGACGGTCAACGGAAAGGTGGTTACAATCTCAAAGCCGTTCAAGGATATCTTAAAGGCTCCCGCACCTGGGCCGTTGTGATCGGCATCAATGATTATACCTTCACCGCCAACGGCTTTTCCCCGCTGCCCTATGCCCAACGGGACGCCCGGGCCGTGGCCGACTATTTGACCAAATATATGGGAGTCGCCGAAGAACGTATTTTTACCCTGTACAATCAAAAAGCCACCAAAAAAGCGATCGAAGAGTTGATGTTCGATAAACTAAGAAAACGAGTGGCTAAAAAAGACCGGGTTTTGGTCTACTTCTCCGGGCACGGTCAGAAGCGGGAAGAAGGCAGCGACAACGTCAGCGGTTACTTGATACCGGTTGACGGCAACAAAGACCGCCTTTTCTCCTCCAGCATCTCCATGAGCAGCATCAAAGCGTTCTCCGACAATATTGTCTCGAAGCAGGTATTGATCATCATTGATTCATGCTTCAGCGGTATTGCCGGCACTGTTTTTCGTAAAGGCCAATTGTCGGAGCAATTAAAAAATGAAGTGACCACCTTCATGAGCAGCAAAGGACGAATCATCATGACCGCAGGCACGTCGGGTGAAAATTCCTACATGGATTCCAGGTGGAACAATCACAGCGTTTATACTTATTTCCTGCTCCAGGGTTTGGAAGGCAAAGCGGATCAAAATCACGACAACGTGATTACGACGTTGGAATTGCAATTGTATGTATCAGAAAATGTCAGCCGTGCCACCCAACACCAACAAACACCGCAACGGTTCAACCTCTCTTACGGCGAGGGCCAATTTGTGTTTTATAAAGAAGGTGAATTTTAAACGTTTCGTTTCTTGATGATTTTTACAATGATATAAGAGATCAGCAGTACGGCCCCGGCACCGATAAACGCCGTCGCATGTTGGATGGTTCCGTAAAACACCCGCTCCTTGTACACCAACACTAAAATGAACATCAGCAGCATGTTGAACACCGAATCGTTCTCTTTGAAAATGACTTTTTTCAAATTAAAGGGATTTCGATTCTTCCTGTAGCCGTTGAAAACAGGGACCACCCGTTTGACCTTGCGGCAATATTCCGCGAAGGATTCCGCGTACTCATTTTTCAGATAGTTCTCTTCCGCCAGGATAACAAAATAGTATTGGCCGATCAAAAAGACCGACACAATAATCAGAGCATAGTAATTGGCAAAAACCGCCACCAGTCCGGCAAACATAAAATAGTTTCCGATATACAACGGATTGCGCACGACAGAATAAATACCGGTGGTATTCAAATTTTCAGCCCTCAGGTAACTTTCCCTGCCGGATGTCCCTTCAAACGAAAAGCCCACCGCCATGATGCGGATGAATTCGCCCAACATCGACAACATCAAGCCGCCGATATTTATATATATATTATAGCCTTCCAGGTTTGAAGGTTTGAATAAAACAAACACCGTCAGAATCACCGGCAACGGTGTAAACGAACGATGTTTGAACAAAAAATTCCCCAGATTGAGTTTCCAATTCACTTGTTTGCCTCCGCAGCAATAATTTGCTTCAAGTAGTCGTAGTCCCCCACCTTCACAGGCGTGAAGCAAACCTGCTTCACCTGCGGCGGGATCAACGCCAGATATGCTCTAATTTCTTCCATCGGTACCCGCTCCCCCGTCTGCCAATCCCGGACCTGCACTTTCACGATTAATTTCTCTTTACAAACCGCATACGCATTGTCGACAATCTTCCGAAACAGTTCACGATTGGCCGCTTCACTTTTTTTCAATTCACTCTTGATCTGACGCTGATAGGTCATCAGATAAATATGATCGACCCCGGTTGCCAAAAGTTCCCCCAAGTTGTGCCCGTACCAACTTTCAGACCGCTGCGTAAAAATCGGCGTTTCATAATAAACATTGATGCCGACCTTCACCGAGGAATTCACCCGCTTGCAGGCCTCCGTAATCAGCTTCAGGACCTTGTTCAACTGGTTCATCTTGACCCGGGTCCAATTCTGATTGTAAGGCGTATTTTTGCTCATCATCAACTTTTCTTTGGCCGGCACGCCGGTTACCCCGGTAAACTTTGCTTTGCCCCAATTGGAAAACCCCTCGTTGAATCTCAATGTCAGGTCGTCCTGAATCAAAATTGAATCGATTTTATGGGACGCCAGTTCTCGAAACACAGTGACCAGACGTTGCACCACATCCGGATTAAAAACATCCAACTTTCGAATCATTTGCCTGAGATCGTTTTCATATTGATAATCCAGCAGACGACTATCGCTTATCCATTTAAATTTACGGGTCATCATCCAGGCACAGACATCCAAGCCGGATTTCGAAGCATCAGAAATAACCGAATCCAACGTCGGCTCCAACACATGAAACTGACTGTTCTTAAAATAGAGCCCGCCGCCCACCTCTTCGTCATTGTATACTCTATAAATAATCGTAGAAATCCCGGCTTCTTTTAAACGGGAAAACTCCAACCGATTGTGAAGATTAACAGCGAAAAATTGCGCCTGATATTTCCTGGCGGCAAACATCCGGGAAGTAAAGCCGAATAAAACCAGGAAAACAATACTACAGACGAAAATTCCAGTCGTCGGAGCGGTACTTTTTTTCAAGCTCGCTAATGGCTTGTAAGTCTTTGCAGTCAAATTCAAACTCCTCAGGGTCACAGCGGGTAAAGTCTTTAAAGCTTTGTATCAAAGCCATTTCCAGGTCCTGCCTGGTTTTATCTGAAACCTCGCTGAGTGTCGTCATGCTCCGTTGAATAATGGCTGCCCGGGAGTTGGCACCGGCGGCATAACGTTCATAGTTCATACTGATAGGAATTGAACCATGTTGCAGCAGAGCCTGGTTATCTCGCTTCTGAGCGGACCCCGCTATTTTTTTCCCGGCTATTTCCAATTCGTTGGGGGTGGGAAAGGAAAAACAGGGGTTGTTGCTTTTGGACAGATGGGACGGGCTGCCCTTAGACAAATAAGCGTCCAGGCCGATGAGATGAAATGCATTGACCAATACGGTTGAAATAAGCATATAAGAGCGATAAAGATCGTTATCCCGGTAAAAAATGTCTTCGGACGAAATTACCGAATAAGTAATTTCATCGTCATGCATCACGGTTTTCCCGCCGGTGATTCGACGAACATACGTACAGGCATCGTTGCAGTTCTTAAAATAATCCAGGTTCAGTGCTTTTTCTGCTTTCTGGGAAACACCGAAAGAAAAAGACGGCTTGTCCCATGAATAGAGGCGGAAGAATCCCATTTTTTTTTGCCTGCACAGATTTAAAAGATATTCATCCCGTGCCATATTAACAGCGGCCGGCAACGGGCATTTTTCAATAATTACGTACCATTGGGACACGAGCAACCACCCACTAAAAACTAAAACGTCACGGACCGGTATGAACCGTAATTCATTCGTTGTCCGCGCCCATCGGCAGAGAGGTTTTTTTGTCATCCTCGGGGGTCATATCAATGTTGCCTTTGAAGTGAGCGCCGTCAGCCAATTTGACCCGTTGCGAAATAATGTTGCCGTTCAGCACGCCGTCCGGGATAATCTCAACTTTTAAACGACCCATAACATTACCATTGACAGTCCCTTCAATGACAACTTCACGGGCTTCAATATCAGCATTAACCACGCCGTTTTTACCAACAATCACCCGATGTTTGCTGTTAATCTTGCCTTCGATTTTACCCTCAATCAGCACTTCTTCATCGGAAAAAAGCTCCCCTTTAATAAACAGAGTCCGCCCGATGACGGAAATTTTACGCGGTGGTTCGGCGTTTGCAATAAAAGTAGTCGGTTTCGATTTTACATTTTCATTTTTTCTAAATGCCATAGTCAGTCCTTGTATTTTCTTTGAATACTAAGCGGATACGCCAACACGAGCAAAAAAAAGAATGCAACCCAACGCATGCCTTCGTGAAAGCACAGTGCCGAAATTCGTAAAAATAAAAAAGCGGGCAACGGGACTCGAACCCGCAACATCCAGCTTGGGAAGCTGACACTCTACCATTGAGTTATGCCCGCTTATTTGTATGAATTACTTTTTTGCTTTTTTATCTTTTGCTTTTTTGTCTTTGGCTTCGTAAATATAATCAGTAAATTCAAGGATCGCCATTTCAGCACCGTCGCCTTTTCGGAAATCGGTTTTAATGATCCGGGTGTATCCACCGGCCCGATCCATAAAGCGGGGAGCTACTTCATCAAACAAAATCTGCACGGTTTTGCGGCGATAGAGAAAGCCCAACGCATTACGTTTGTGGGCCAGCGACCCTTTTTTGCCCAGAGTGACCATCTTTTCAACGATCGGCCTGACAGCTCTAGCTTTTGCCAGCGTGGTATGTATCCTGTTGTGCTCGATCATACTGGCTGTTAAATTGCGCAGCAAAGATTTTCTATGGGCGGGGTTCCTTCTTAATTTGAAGCCGCCTTTTAAATGCCTCATAATTTACTCCTTTCTTCTAATTCATAAAAACACTATAATTCCAAATCGGAATCATCGTCATCGTCTTCGTCATCATCATCGTCATCAAGCAGGTCGAGACTGTTAAGTCCTTCGGACCGTTTTTTGGACAATTTGTCATGCAGATCGACTTTAATCGACTCAGGTAATTTTTGGCCCAATACCATATCATATTCAGCCAATTTGGCGATAATCTCTTCCAATGACTTCTTACCGAAATTCTTTGAGTTCAACAATTCATGTTCGGTTTTTTCAATCAGTTCGAAGATAAAATCAACACCCAATTTTTTCAGACACTTAAGCGCCCTGACCGACAAGCCCATTGATTCGACGCTGCGTTCAAGGATATCAAATTTGCTTTCAATACCGGTACCTGATTCCTGCTCATCCACAGGAATAACTTTTTCTCTATCCTGGTAATCGAGGCAGATGGCCAGGTGATCTCTTAGAATTTTACCGGCCCGGGACACACATTCTTTTGGCGAAATGCTCCCGTTGGTCCAGACTTCCAGGACCATTTTTTCATAATCGGTACGTTTTCCCACCCTGGCCGGGACTACGGTATACTGAACTCTCTCCACCGGATTAAAATTTGAATCCACTGCAATAAAGTCCACCGGCAATGAATCGTCGAAATTTTGTTCAGCCAGATTAAATCCGGTTCCCTTTTTGACGACGATCTCCGCTTTAAATTCCGCACCCTCTTCCAGGTAAGCGATATGTATATTTTTGTCCAGCACTTCAACATCGCTGTCGCTGAGAATGTCACCGGAAAGAACCTCACCGGCATTGACCTTTTCAATACGTACCACTTTGGGTTCATCCACATTCAGCTTAAAAGGAACGTTTCTGACATTAAGGATAATATTCAACACGTCTTCATATACCCCGGGCACAGAAGAAAATTCGTGGAGGACTCCTTCGATACGAATAGCGCTGATAGCCGTGCCTTCGATCAACGACAACAAAACCCGGCGCATCGCAATGCCCATGGTACTGCCGTATCCTCTTTCAAAAGGTTCCGCAGAAAACCGGCCGTAATTGGGGTTCAGTTCTTCCACATCCAATTTCCGGGGACGCTGGTAATTAAATTCCATCATTTCCTCCTCACTGGTTAATGATTTATTTAGAGTATAACTCGACGATCAGATGTTCTTCCACTGCAATGGAGACATCATCCCGAGTGGGGATGCTGTTGACTTTGCCGATATATTTCTCCGTATCTACAATCAACCATTCCGGTACGTCTATCAAACCTTTTACGTCAGCCAACATGGCTTTCAAAGTATCACCTTCCATGGCTTTTGCTTTGAAAGAAATCTCGTCTTCAACACGCAAGATATAAGACGGAATGGATACTTTTTTCTTATTAACCAAGACGTGACCATGACGAATCAACTGACGTGCATGGGCCCGTGAAGATGCAAAATTCATCCGGTATAAGATATTGTCCAATCTTAACTCCAGAGTCCTGAGCAAGTTATCACCGGTGATACCTTTTTGTTTGGCGGCTTTATAGAAAAAATTCCTGAACTGTTTTTCACCAACGCCGTAAAAGCGTTTTACTTTCTGTTTTTCTCTTAACTGGATTTTATAGTTTGATTTTTTAAAGGCAACACGTTTGCCTCTGGCACCGGGCGGATAACTTCGCCGTTCCACGCCGCATTTATCTGTTAAGCACCGTCTTCCCTTTAAAAAGAGTTTGGTACCTTCTGTTCGACACAATCTGCATAAAGGTCCGATATATTTTCCCATAATTCTACTACCTCCTAATTATTCCTGTTGTTACACACGCCGTTTCTTCTTGGGTCTGCAGCCATTGTGAGGAATGGGTGTTATATCTTTAATAGATTTCACTTTGAACCGGGTATTTCCCACTGACCGAATTGCACTTTCCCTACCGGCACCAGGGCCTTTAACCCGAATATCCAGGGTCTGCATGCCGTAAATTTCCGCATCTTTTAATACCTTTTCCGCTGCCAACTGTGCGGCAAAGGGAGTCGACTTTCTGGAGCCTTTGAAACCAACAACGCCGCCGGCTGCCCAGGAAAGCACATTTCCGGTTTTATCGGTAATGGTAACAACAGTATTATTAAAGGTGGAATGGATATAAAGCACGCCGTGCGGTACTATCTTTTTTTCTTTTTTACGGACTTTTTTCTTTTCTTTTTTCTTGGCCATAAAATTCCTCCGTCCTACTTTTTCTTCTTAATCATCGAGCCGCGTGGACCTTTCCGAGTTCTGGCATTGGTTTTGGTCCGCTGTCCACGCACCGGTAACCCCATTTTGTGCCGTTTTCCCCTGTAACAGTTAATATCCATCAACCGTTTGATGTCCTGGCTGATCCGTTTTTTCAAATCACCTTCCACCATTTCTTCGGCTTCGATGTATTTCCTGATTCGAGCGGTCTCTTCAGAACTTAAATCTTTTACTTTTTTATTAAAGTCCACTTTGGTGATTTCAAGGATCTTGCGGGATTTGGTCCTACCGATTCCAAAGATGTAGGTCAATCCGATTTCCACCCGTTTATTGTTGGGTATTTCAACACCTGCTATTCTTGCCAAAATAACCTCCTATTATCCCTGCCGTTGTTTATGCTTCGGATCAATGCAGATCACGCGAACAACGCCTTTTCTTTTAATAACTTTACACTTATTACAAATCCGTTTGACTGATGCTCTTACTTTCACGACATCCTCCTGTCATCATTCATTGCTTCTAATCATCATTTCTTCGCAAATTTTGCGCTCAACATTTTTACTTGTACCGGTAAATAATCCGTCCTCTTGTTATATCATAAGGGGAGATTTCAATCAATATTTTATCACCGGGGAGTATTCGTATATTATTTCTTCTCATACGTCCGGATGGATGAGCAAAAACCCTGTGATGGTTTTGCTCCAGCTCCACCAGAAACGACGCATTGGGTAGTGTTTCTATCACGATTCCCTTTACTTCGATTACATTTTTATCTTTCTTATCAGTCATCATCGATTTAGTCCAGTTTCAGTTCCACGCTATAACCTGGTCAAAATTTCCGGACCATTCGCGGTTATCGCAACTGTATGCTCGTAATGGGCTGATAAGCTGCCGTCTTCCGTAACTACCGTCCAATTGTCTTTGAGGGTTTTTACCCGATGGGTACCGGCATTGACCATGGGTTCGATGGCCAGGGTCATGTTGCATTTCAGCTTTTTACCCTTTCTGCCGTCGTCATAGTTCAAAATCTGCGGTTCTTCGTGTAAATTCCGACCCACACCGTGTCCGGTCAAGTCCCTGACAATTCCGTAACCCTTGGGCGTCACAAAACGATCAATGGCAATGCCGATATCACTGACGCGATTGCCTTTTCGAACTTTTTGAACTGCAACCTCAAGGGCCTTCTTACAAGTATCCATCAAATGCCGCGCTTCTTCGGACACACTGCCCACCGAGTACGTATAGGCACCGTCTCCATAAAAGCCTTTGTATATGCATCCGACATCAATGCCGATGATATCGCCTTCCTGCAGCACTCGTTCTTTCGAAGGAATGCCGTGGACGACTTCATCGTTCACCGACGTACAAAGGGTGGCGGGAAACAGCCGGCTCCCGGAGCCGTAACCTTTGAACCCGGGTTTGGCGTCTAGGCTTAAGATTCGTTCTTCCGCCCAAACATCCAGGTCGTAGGTAGTCACTCCGGGTTTAACCCGCTCTTCTATCTCCGATAAAACGATTGCAATAATACGGTTGGCCTGCCGCATTATTTTCAGCTCTTCATCGGTTTTTATGATTATCAATTTAAGATACCCTGTTTATATTATATATAAGATCGGTCCTATTGCCGGCGACTATCTGCGGCCCCGGATTTTACCTTTCTTGGAGAAGGTTTCATAATTACGCATGGTCAACTGCGCCTCTATCTGCTGAACCGTATCCATAGCAACACCGACAACGATCAGCAACGACGTACCGCCAAAGTAAAACTTAACCCCCAGTCCATTGCTGATAAAGGCGGGCAAGTTGGCTTCCAACCAGTCACCGACCCACGGTAATGCGCCCACTTTGAATCCCATCATTAAGAAGGTAGGGATAATGGAGACCACCGCCAGATAAATGGCACCGATGAAGGTCAGCTTCGAAAGTACATTATCAATATAATCCGCAGTATTCTTTCCGGCCCGGATACCGGGGATAAATCCACCGTATTTTTTCAGATTGTCCGAAACGTCCTGCGGGTTAAAGATAATGGACACGTAAAAGTACGTAAAAAAGATAATGCTGATCAGGTAAAACAAGTTATACAAAGGCATACCGAATCCCAAATGAGTACCGATATCCTTCGCTATGGGATGGTCGATCATCTGTGCAATGGTAGAGGGAAACACAATCACCGATGAAGCAAAGATGATTGGAATAACACCTCCGGTATTCACCTTTAACGGCAAGAAAGTGCTTTGTCCACCCATCATACGACGTCCCTGAACGCGCTTGGCGTAGGACACCGGGATGCGTCGTTGCCCCATTTCCACAAACACAATAAAGGCAGTAACCACGACGACCAGACCCATCAGAAAAATAAGTTTCAGGGGATTCATTTCGCCGGTCTTCAAATCGCTCAATGTACCAATCACGGCCGGAACCAGTCCGATCACAATACCTGCGTAGATAATCAGAGAAATACCGTTACCGATACCTCGTTCGCTGATCTGCTCACCCAGCCACATCAAAAAGATAGTACCGGTAGTCAACGTCAACACGGTAAGCATACGGAACCCCCAACCGGGATTCAACACAACCGGCATGTTTTGGGGACTCAAACGTTCCAGAAAAAGAGCGATACCGAAACCCTGGATGATGGCGATAAACACCGTTCCATAGCGAGTATACTGCGTAATCTTTTTCTTTCCCAGTTCTCCTTCCTTGGAAATACGTTCCAGGTAAGGCCATACTACCTGCAACAGTTGCAAAATAATGGAAGAACTGATATACGGCATGATGCCCAGGGCAAAGATGGTCATACGGCCCATATTCTGACCGGAAAACATATCGATGAAACCGAAGATGGTATCCTTGGCTCGTGCAAAAAGTTCTGAAAGTGCTTCAATGTTGATACCGGGAGTCACGATTTGCGAGCCCATCCGGTAGACAGCCAACAAAAAGAAAGTGAAAAGTATTCGCTTCCTCAGTTCAGGGATAACAAAGATGTTTCTAAAAAATGTAATCAATTGCCTTCTCCTTTATCCTTTTTCAATTATAATTAGTAAACGCTTCATCTATGACTCATCCAATATCATCATTATTCAACAACCGTGGCTTCCCCGCCCGCCTCTTTGATTTTTTCCAGAGCCGACTGCGAGAATTTATGCGCATGGATATGAACTTTGCGGGTTAACGCCCCGTTTCCAAGAATCTTGATTTTGCCGCGTTTATCTTTTGCAAGGTTATTGGTGAAAAAGTCTTCGATCTTGATCTCTTCCATCCCGGTTTTTTCAATAACATCAAGGTTAATGATGTTAAACTGTGTTTTAAATATATTGGTAAAGCCGCGTTTGGGTATGCGCCGTACCAACGGCATCTGTCCGCCCTCGAATCCGCGCTTGCGCGAGTATCCGCTACGGGACTTCTGACCGTTCATACCGCGTCCTGCCGTCTTGCCGTTACCGGAACCAGGGCCCCTGCCGACTCTTTTTCGCTTTTTGACAGCGCCTTTAGCGGGTTTTAAATTCGCCAGTGTTATCATTTCCAGTCCTCCTAAATATCAGTAACTTCCAACAGAAAATCGACTTTATTTATCATGCCCAAAATTTCCGGGCGTTTTTCGCGTGTTACTTCGGAGTCGATTTTACCCAGTCCTAGTCCCTTTACAACGGCCCGTTGTTTATGCGTACGGCCGATCAGGCTTTTTTTCAGCTTTATTTTGATCAAAGGATAATTATCCTTTGTCGTTTCTTCTACTGCCATAAGTCTCCCTCCTCTGCGATATCCCGTTTTTCCTGGATGTATTCGGGTTTTTTCAGGGATTTCAAACCATTGATGGTGGCCCGAGCCACAGTAAATGTATTTTTACTGCGCAAGCTTTTGGTCAGAATATTTTTTATACCGGCCAATTCCATAATGACCCGAACAGCACCGCCGGCAATAACGCCGGTTCCGGCTGAGGCCGGACGAAGAACGACTCGGGCTGCTCCGAAAGCACCCAGAATATAATAAGGAATGGTTTCCTTGAAAATGGGCACATCAATCAGATTCTTTTTGGCATCGGCAACTGCTTTTTTAATAGCCAGGGGAACTTCCCTTGCTTTTCCTTTGCCCAGGCCGACTTTACCGTTTTTATCACCGACGATGACAGCAGCCGAAAATCTCAAGTTCTTACCACCTTTAACAACCTTGGTTACCCGGCGAATAGAGATGACCTCTTCTTCAAAAGCTTCAATGTTTTCTAATTCAGTCACTTTATTACTCCTTAAAAGACAATCCCGTTTTCCCGGGCGGAATCGGCAAGTACTTTCACCCTTCCGGTATAGGGATAGATGTTGCGGTCAAATACTACGGAAGCGATTTCCTTCTCTTTTAACCGATCAGCGATAATTTTACCAACTAATTTCGCGGCTTCTTTATCTTTAGTGCTTTTTAACTGTTCCCGGATATCCTTTTCCAGTGTCGATGCGCTGGCCAGGACATGTCCGCTGATATCATCGATGACCTGGGTATAAATAAATTTATTAGTTCTAACTACCAGCATCCGCGGTTTTTCCGGTGTGCCGTTGAGGCGCTTGCGTATAGACTTTCTTACCCGCAATTTAC
>Ga0210347_1381097_pt1 | contig 15767 bp, 14 predicted proteins | sample S456metaT_FD_159705 | JGI IMG/M metagenome (GOLD analysis project Ga0210347, IMG submission 159705) | Metatranscriptome of estuarine sediment microbial communities from the Columbia River estuary, Washington, United States - S.456... | ecosystem: Environmental > Aquatic > Marine > Intertidal...
CTTGTAAGGACCATTTATACTACTTGTAAGAGAATACAACAAGGAGGCACGTTATGCGGAAAAAACGATTCACAGGGTTGTTGATTAGGGTTACTGTTGCCGTTACTTTCATTTTTTCAGTCGTTTCAACGGCAACTGCATTAAGCGCCGGCGAGAGTCGGGTTTATCCGGTGGTGTCCGAGCTGAATGTGCGGGCTCTACCGTCAGTGCAGGCAAAAGTTGTCGGACACCTGCGCCATGGACGCTGGGCACCGGTGACGGAAGAGCGGAGTGATTGGCTCAAGATTGCATTGCCTGACGGCAGGGCAGGGTACGTTTTAAAAAATCTAACGGCGGATACTTGGGTTAAAGTCATTAAAAAAGAGCACCGGATTATTTTGATGAAAGACCGCCGGGAGGTCAAAATTTTCCCCATGGGCCTCGGCTTCAACGCTGTTGACGATAAAATCGGCCTGGGTGACGGTTGCACGCCGGAAGGGCGGTTTTATATTTGTCAAGTAATCATGAAGCCGACTCGGGGCGACGTTTACGGTCCGCTAGCGTTGCGCATTTCCTATCCCAACGTTGAAGACGCCCGCCGTGGGTTAAAGGACAACATTATCACCGGTAGTCAATATGACGCCATACTCAGTGCGATTCATAAAGGACTTATGCCGCCTCAAAACACTAAACTGGGCAGTTCGATTAAGATTCACGGCGGCGACCCCGGTGCTGATTCGGATTGGACGCTGGGCTGTATGGCGATGAACAACAAAGACTTGTTGGAATTGTTTGCTGCGATTCCTAAACGGTCGGCTCTGGTGGAAATCTACCATGACGGTTTACAAGACCAAAATTACAACGACGAAAACTACGTCAACCGCCGGACGCGAAATCTAAAACACTTTTTCGATCACCACGCCCGCAGTTTAACGCTGACGCCGCCGGCTCAGACTCCCAATCAATGGCGGGCCGGTGATATTGTACTGATGGATACCGGTATTGAAAACGGGACGATTTATGATCATATCGGTATTGTGGCTTTGGAAAAAAACAGCAACGGCGTGCCGCTGGTGATTAATTTGTGGACGGTGGGTTCAAAATTGAACAAAATGGAATTGTTGAACGGTGACTACCCTAAAATCGTGGGCCATTACAGACTGTTTCACCCGTTCTATTACGGTCTTTAGTCCCGACGGTGCGGGGACGGTGTCCATCCGTGGACGGTGTCCACCCGAGCGAAAAAGGAGAACTATTTCGCTTCCGGGCGCGTGGGGGTGAAGGGTTTTTCCCAATCAATGGGGCCGACGGCGAAACGGTATTGTAAACGACCCAATACGATGTCCCAGGCTCGGTCGAAATATTGCAACGCTTTTTGCCACTCCTCCCCTACTTGCCAGCCGAGGTGGATGAAGGACACTTTTGTTTTTTTCGCATCCAGCGCTTGGAAATAGATGACTACCCAAGTCCGCTCTTTGCGCACATTGGGTAAGCTAGGCGGGGCGTTCCAGGTGAAAGAAAGCATTTCTCCGGGTAGGAAGCTCAACACTTTGTTGCCTTCTCCGCCTCGTTGGCCCGCTGGGGCGGAGGGATCAAAATACATTTCGTAATCTCCGTTGATTGCCAATTCCAGCGACGTTTCCGGGGCGAAAAAAGATTTTACTCCTTCGGGAGTGGTCCAGGCTTTCCAGACATCGTCCGGAGAGGCCGGGACTTCGACGACTTTGCGCAACATCAAGCCGGTGCTTAAAAAATATTTTTTCATAGACTGTGCCTCTGTGGGAGCCGCGTTGAGCACGCATAAAGAGACACCCAACAAGGCTGCAAATATCGTTATTAAAAATATCCGTCTGTTCATGGTTTACTCGAAGTTTACTTAGGGTTCATTTAAGGTTTATTTTTTGTCAGTTCATTTGACCGGAAAGCTGTCTGTTTTCCTGAAACTCGAAAAACTCCCCGGCTTTGCTTGTATCCACAGCCTTTACGCCGTTTTCGTTTTGCAGGACGTAATAAAAGTACTCAACCCTGCCGGACTGAAACCACTGGTACATGGGCGTTCCTTTTATACCGGAAAATCTACGGGCGATGCCGCGGAATGCGGGGGGGGCCAGGTCTCGGATCAAATCGACGCGCCGTTGATGGTCCAGGTCCAAAGCTTTGACGATCCAGGGGGTGATGACTTCGTGCTTTTTGATGGTCAATGAGGAGTTGGACAGCTTTTCATGGATGGGTTTCACCAGGAAGTCATCGGTGAAATCGGTATAGAGAAAAAATCCGTTTGGTTTGAGGACTCGTGAGACTTCGTCGAAAAACTTCGACATATTGGGGTAACGGTGGGACGATTCGACATTGATGACCACGTCGAAGCTGTTATCGTCGAAAGGCAAGTTCAGTGCGTTGCCTTGCTTAAAACGTAATTGTTCGTATGAATAGTGCTTGTTGCAGAAGTTCACCGCTCTCTGGTTCAAATCTAGGCCGTTGTAGGACCTGGGCTTAAAAGAGCGCGTAATATATTCGGCACCGCCGCCGCGACCGGAACCTACTTCTAAAACGTCCAGACCGCTTAGATCAATATGGGAGGCAATGTAATCATAGAGCTGGATGGGGTAACGGTTGAATTCATCCGACTGAGCCAGATCGACTTCATGGTGGTTTGAAAATCCGTAATTCATGAAGGTCAGAACGGAATCTTTGTCCCTGCGGGAAACGAACCAGTACCAAAATTTCATAAACTGGTCTCTTAAAACTTTCGGTATTTCCATTATAAATCCTTTTAACGCCTCCGGATGGACACCTATGTCGGTGCTTCGAAGGCTTGCTTTTAGTCTTCTACAGGCTGTCATGATTTCAATTTTTTTTTTTTATATTGAAATTTCCTGGTTCAAGTTAATCAGTATACCTATTGATTTAAAAAAAATCAAGTCCAAAATTTAACAAAACTGATCCTGGGCCTTGATTTCCTTGAATTTCCTTCCGTGTTCAGGTACAATAGAATATTAGAATAATAAGAATAGGTAGGTATCAAATCTTAAAGCAGTGTATATATGAACCGCAACCGGTTTCCAAAAAAAGCCGGCGGAGTCCGACGATAAATGGAATTCAAGAGGTGGGACTCAGTTGAAAAAAAATGAACATGACAAAATGATGACACAAGAGGTTTACTCTTATGCTATAGTAGGATTGGGATCTTGTATCTGAATTGGAATTAAAATAAAGTGAGGTATTCATAATGTTGTCACGGGAACGATTTGTTAAAGCGTGTAAAAATGAGCCGGTGGATCGACCGCCGGTCTGGATGATGCGGCAGGCTGGTCGCACGCTGCCGGAATATAGGGAATTAAGAAAGAAATATTCTTTCTGGGAATGTTGTAAATCACCGGAACTGGCTGCTGAAGTTACGTTGCAACCCTTGCGTCGCTTTCCTGTGGATGCGGCGATTATTTTCAGTGATATCCTGGTAATACCTGCGGCTATGGGTATGGACGTGCAGTTTACGCCCCATCTGTCTGTCTTGCCGCCGCTGAAAGATGCTCACGATGTTCATAAACTGGATCTGGCCGGCATGACGAAAAAGTTGGATTATGTGCGTGGCGCGATTAAAGCGGTCTACAATGAAGTGGGCCAAGAAAAAGCGGTGCTGGGTTTCTCCGGCGCACCTTATACGCTGGCTTGTTATATGATCGAAGGGGGCAGCAGTAAACACTTTTTGAAGGTTCGGGAAATGATGTATCATAATCCGACGCTGTTCAAGGAGCTGCTGGACAAATTGGCGGATTCGGTGATTGAATATCTGCTGATGCAACTGGATTCAGGGATCACTGCGGCACAATTGTTCGATACTTGGGCCGGCGAGTTGAACCCGGAAGACTATAATCGTTTCGTGCTGCCTGTGGTGCAACGAATTTTTGAAAAAGCGAAGGCAAAAAACATTCCGTTGGTCTATTACATTAACGGCATCGGCAACCTGATTTATCAGGCCAAAGAGAGCGGCGCGGACGTGATCGGTGTGGATTGGCGTCTGACTCTGGAAGAGGTTCGTCAAAAGCTGGGACCGGATACGGTAGTACAGGGCAACCTTGACCCGGCGCTGTTGTTCGCACCGGAAGCGGAAATTCGCCGGCGCGTGAACGAGATGATTAATATGACCGGCGGCAGAGGGCATATTGCCAACCTAGGCCACGGCTTGATTCCTGAAACTCCTATCTCGGGCATTGCCGCCTTCGTGGAGGCGGTGACCTCCTGGTGCGCCAATTGACCTGTATGAGCGTAGATTATGAGTAATGAACGAAATGAAATCAACCCGATGGATATTCCCCGGTCCTTACTGGAAAAATACCAGCGCAGCGGGCCCCGCTACACCAGTTACCCCACTGCTCCTCAGTTCAAAACGGAATTCGATGAGGAACGTATCACCCAGCGCTGGATAGACACCAACTGTGTTGAGGATGCCGGTCTTTCCATTTACACCCACTTCCCTTTTTGCCGCAGTCGGTGTCTTTACTGCGGATGTTATACTTATATTGGTAAGGGACAGGATGCACAAAACAGTTACGTGGACGCACTGAAACGGGAAACGGATTATATTTTTTCTTTTATCGATAGCGCGCGTCCGGTACGTCAACTGGCTTTCGGCGGTGGTACGCCGACGTTTTTACCAGTGGAGGTTCTGAGTGATTACATGAACCACTTGGACGCCTTGGTTTCCTTCGACCCGTCCGCGGAACGGTCTATTGAGATCGATCCCCGGTCGGTAGATGAAAGCTACCTGGGCAAATTGTTGGACTTGGGATTCAACCGCTTCAGTTTCGGCGTTCAGGACCTGGACCCGACGGTTCAGAAAAACATCAACCGCAGCACGGATGAAGCGAAGCTGGCCGATTTTATCGCCTACTTACGCAGCCGGGGCATGCATGCGGTGAATCTGGACTTGATTTACGGACTGCCCGGTCAGACGCCGGAGTCCTTTAGTGAAACAACGGCGAAAATCATCGCCTTTAAGCCCTCCCGTATCGCCTTGTTCGGCTACGCTCACGTACCCTGGGTCAGTCCGCACCAAAAAGCGATGGAGAAACATCATATCCCTGATACGGAAGAACGAATGGTGCTTTTCGGGAAAGCCTTCGACTTGTTGGGCAAAGCCGGTTACTATCATATCGGCATGGATCATTTTGCCCAGGAAGGCGACGAATTACTTAATGCTTTAAACGATCGGACCTTGACGCGCAACTTCATGGGTTACACCACCCGCCGCGGTCTGGATTTGATCGGCATCGGCGCGTCATCCATCAGTTCGGTGGGAGCCAGCTACGCGCAAAATCAAAAAGAGCTGGACAAATACATCACTAATAAAACAGGCAGGCACTGGATCAAAGCACTGGAATTGTCTCAGGAAGATTTGTTGAGACGGGAATTGATTATGGAACTCTTTTGCAATTTTTATTTGGACATAGACGCCCTTGAAAAGAGATTTCAAATCCGTTTCAATCAACACTTCGCACCAGAACTGGAAGCCTTGGCTCCGATGGCGGCAGACGGTTTTCTGCACATCCGCAGTCAGGAGTTGGCTGTAACCGACCTGGGGCGATTTTTTATCCGAAATATATGCATGACCTTTGACCAGTACCTGAAAAAGGAGCTTCAGAGTCCTGAGAATAGATATTCCAGGACCTTGTAAGAAGAACGAAAATGACCAATAACAGAACAGAGAGCCGCAAACCGCGGCGCCCGACACCGCACAAACCGCGCGACGAGGGTCGTCAACAATTCAGTCGGCCCCGGGAAGAATCCCGTGAGTTTCTGAAGGATCAAAAAAGAATGCGGGGCCTTGAGCACGTTGTCGGCCCCCCCAAAGCGGTGGAATTTGTCACCGGTAAATACGGCGTGTTGCTGATCAATATGGGTGGTCCGGTTTCCAGAGAAAAAATCGGCGATTATCTTTTCCGGCTTTTTTCAGACCCCTTGATTATTAATGCGCCTCGATTTCTGCGTCGGGGTATCGCTCGATTGATTGCGGCCCGTCGTAAATCTAAATCCAGAGCACGCTACGATCTGATCGGCGGAAAATCTCCGCTGGGGGAGGAAACTGAGGCACAGGTTCGCAAACTGGAAGAACTGCTGAAAGTACCGGTGGCTTTTGCGATGCGTTATTCTGAACCTTTTATTGCGGAGGTTCGCAAACAATTGGAAGAGAGAGGGGCTAAACGTTTGATTGTTTTACCTCTTTATCCCCAGTACTCCCGTGCCACCACGATGTCGGCACTGCAAGATTTTCTGGAAAACAGAGACCAGGATATCCCCTACCGGTTTATCCAACAACACTATAACTACGGGCCTTATATTACGGCGATGCGATCGATTTTAACGGATAGCTTGCAACAAGCGAAGCCGGGTTATAAAACCGCCGTTATTTTTGTGGCTCACTCGATTCCGATGAAACAGGTGCGGGCCGGTGATCCCTATGTGGATCACATTAAGTCCACTGTATCGTTAATGGCTGCTGAGAAACCGATTCCTTACCCCTACACGATTGCTTACCAAAGCCGTATCGGACCGATCAAATGGCAGGGTCCGTCTATGGAACTGATCCTGGAACAGATGGTGGATGAAGAGATCACGCAATTGGTGGTTCAACCCATCAGTTTCACCGCGGAGAATTTAGAAACCTTATACGACCTGGATATCGAATTTAAAAAGAAATGCGCCAAAGTGGGAATAACCAATTATATCAGAGTTCCCGCACCGGGCATCAACCCGGTGTACATTAAAGCGATGGCAGCGTTGATCCAGGATGAGATCAACCATTGGGAGGCGCCGAATGTTGCACAATAGTTCGCCTGCACGCGCTGACGACGGTCACGTTTACGACGTCGTCATCGTGGGCGGCGGCATTGCCGGTCTGACTGCGGCTCTGCTGCAAAAACAGGCCGGCAAAGATATTCTGGTGCTGGAAAAAGACGCAGTTCCGGGCGGCAATATCAAAACCATCTATGAAAACGACCTGCACATGGAAACGGGACCCCATAGCTTTATGGGGTCCTCCGAGTTTACCTGGAAACTGGTGGAATTGCTGGGCATGGAAGATGTCGTGGAAGCGGCGTCTTCGGTGTCTAAGAACCGCTATATTTTCCGCGCCGGTAAATTGAAACCGCTGCCTATGAGTTTTTTTTCATTTGTCGGCACCTCCTTGTTGAGTCCCTTGGCCAAGCTGCGCTTGATGATGGAACCGTTCATGCCCAACGGGGCGAAAGAGCGGGATACCGCTTGGGAGTTTTTCTGCCGCCGGTTCGGCAAAGAAGCGGCGACCTATATTATGACGCCGTTCATTTCCGGTGTATATGCCGGTGACGTCAAGATGTTGGGCGCCCGTGCGGCCTTTACTAAATTCTGGAAATTTGAAAAAGATTCCGGCTCTATGATCATGGGTGCCGTCAAGTATATGATCGCCAAACGAAAGCGACTCAAAGCCGCCGGTATAAAAATGAAACGCGGCCTGTTTAGTTTTAACGGCGGGTTGGGTGCGATTACTTCGGAGTTGGCCCGACAGTTGGGTCAATCTATTGAAACCGGGGTTCAGGTCAACAGCGTAAGCAAGCTTCAAGGCTCCATTTACGAAGTAAGGGCCGATCAACGCAAGTGGTCCGCCCGGACGGTGATCATTGCCGCTCCGCCGCCCATGACTGCGGAAATCGTGAGCGCTTCCGTACCGGATTTGAGGGATTCTTTTTTAAATATCCCTATGTCGCCGGTAACCATGATTCACTGGCGGGTGAAGGATGAACTGGGCGATTACCCGGACGGTTTCGGGTTCCTGATGCCCCGCATTTTCGACCTGCGGGTACTGGGCACCTTGTTCCCCTCCAAATTGTTCAAGGGCCGTATTCGTGACGGGTACCAACTGTTTGCTTCCTTTTACGGCGGCATGACGGACAAATCGGCCATGGACCTTTCAGATGAACAATTAACGGAGCTGCTGTTGAACGAGCACCGCCGCATTTTTAATCGGGAACCGGTAGATGCGGAAGTTCTACGCATTCTCCGTTACCCCGGCGCGATTCCGCAGTTGCTGCCGGATCACCCGGAAGTAATCGCCAAGATATTAACAACCCTGGCTCAGGAACTTCCCGGCGTCTCGTTGGCAGGCAACTATCTGACCGGGGTGGGTATCGAACATGCCGTTGAAAGCGGTTTCAAAGCGTCCCAACGGACAACCGCCTGTCTGGAGCAACACCCGGCGGAGGTATCATGACAAATTTGTCCAGTGCAGGCGTTAAAACCGAACTACCGCTGCTGGTGGTAGGCTACGATTTCAGGCTTGCATCGTCTGCGTTGCGTGAAAAATTGGTCACTGAAGCCGACGGTCGCCGGCGGTTGTTCAATGCCATTAAAGGCATGGATGATTCGGCGGGATTGTTGGTCATAGAGACCTGTAACCGATTGGAATGGGTGGTGTCCACCCGTTTACCCGAATGGTTGGCGGAAGTGTTGAAGGCTCGTATGTTGAGTCGGTTGCAGGAATGTTTCCCGGACCTGGAACATTTCCCCTCCCCCTATGTCTATACGCAAAAAGAAGCGGTACTGCACGTCCTGCGCGTGGTGGTGGGTCTTGAATCATTGGCCACCGGCGAGGCGCAGATTGCGGGGCAGTTCCAGGCGGCTCTGAAAAAAGCGCAATCGGAAAAAACCGCCTCTGCGGTGATTAATCGCCTGGGGCATATTGCGGGACGGATTGCCAAGTCCGGATACAAAATGGGCTTCCGTTCCAATTACCGCCAGGGCATTCACGGCCTAGTGGTTAAATACATGCAACTCCATTTTAAGTCCGCTGAACCTACGGACAAAATCATCCTGGTAGTGGGCATGGGCGAAATCGGACGCAAAGCGGCCGGTTTGTTGGAAGAGACCTTTAAATGCAAGGTCCAACCGGTGAACCGGACCATCAAAGCCGGCGCCAAATACGCCCCGCTGTCGCAATTAAATGAGTTGTCCCGCACTGCCGATGCACTGGTCGTTGCCACCGGCGGTACGGTTCCGGTAATCGATGAATCGGTACTGGACCTGGACGGTCGCAACGGCAAATTATTGATTATGGATATCGGTATCCCCAGGCAGGTGACGGAATCCGCTCAGGTTCATGAACAGGTGCTCTATCGCAATATCGATCACCTGATGGAGCTGGGCGAAAATAAAGAAAAAAACGTCTACCTGGAGGAGCTGGAACATGAAATTCGCAAAGAATTTCGCCAATTCAAACAGTTTTGCAGAGGTCGGGAAATGTCGGACTTATTGTCGGGCATTCATTCCGGTCGCCTGGATCTGACCCAAAAAAAGATCCCGGATTTTGTAGCGTCCCAATTGTCCGATCTGGACGAAAAGAGACGCAAGGAGATAGAGAGCGCCATGAAACAGTTTATAAAGGATTATTCCAACACTCTGTTTCACGCCTTTCATCAAACGATGGAGACGTATTGGAACAACATCGGTAACGGAAACGGCAGCAACGGCGATACCAGCCAGGATACACTTTGCAACTGCCTGGACGGGTAGGCTATGAATACATACCTGATGAATCCCACTCACTTCCCACTCTCTTTCAGGTTCGAACGGATTCTCATAAACCAATTAACAAATGGAGCTTTTTACAAATTATTTTTAGGGACCGCGCTGCGGTCTGCCGGAGGCAAATAAATTATGGCACAAAATTATAGACATCAAGAAGAAAGAATTCCTGTTTACAACATAGGCACGCGAGGCAGTCAACTGGCATTGTGGCAAGCCAATACCGTCGCCTCTTTGTTGGACGTTCAATCGGAGATCGTTATCATTACGACTTCCGGTGATAAATTTTTGGATATCCCGCTGCAAGGTCAAACGGAGCCGGGATTTTTCACCAAAGAGATCGAATCGCAATTGTTGGCGGGATTGGCGGATATTGCCGTCCATTCTCTGAAAGATATTCCCACTGCGCTGCACAAAGATCTGGAATTAGTGGCTTTTATGGAACGGGCTTCCGTTGCGGACCTGCTGTTGATTCACCCCGATTGGCACGACCCGGATGCATTGATTCCGGTTAAAGCCGGTTGCAAAGTAGGTGCGACGTCGTTGCGGCGTCAATCGCTGCTGCAACTCTACGGTCCTCATGCGGTTCCCGCCATGTTGCGGGGCAATGTCCCGTCACGGATTGAAAAATGTAAAAACGGTGAGTACGGAGCTATTGTTCTGGCTCAAGCCGGCGTGGAACGTTTGGAATTGGATACGACGCCGCTGATCGTCTACCGCTTGAATCCGGTTATCTGGCTGCCGGCTCCGGGTCAGGGCGTAGTCACGGTGCAGACCCGCAAATACCATTACGAACTAAAAGAACATGTCGTCAAACTGAACCACCAACCCTCTCATGATGCCGTCACTATCGAGCGTCAATTGCTGACCAATTTCGAAGGCGGTTGCCATACGGCTTTTGGGTCCTATGCCGTACCTGCGGGGGAAAAATGGGATGTCTACATGGGCATGGACCGACCGGATGACGGCTGGGGCCAGATTGTCTTAAAGGGTAAAACCCTGGCTGAAATGGCCCGCATTAATGCGGCCAACTTGCCTGCGGACCAATGGAAACCGCTGGCTGTCGACCAAAAGGAGAACTTGTGTCGGGAGATCCTCTTGTAATTCTCACCAGGGAAAGCGCCGACAATTTACTCCCGACTGTACGCCTGACTCAAATGATGCCGCATCTGAGGATATTGGACTATCCCTGTATCACCACCTCTTTGTTGCCCTTCGGTGAGGTTTCTTTCTTGCCGGAGGGGAAGCGCATCTCCGATTTCGATGCGGTTGTGTTTACCAGTAAACGGGGCGTTGCCGGTATGGCGGCTGCGTTTGCCGATCAAGGATTTGACCGGCTGCTGCTGGCCGCAGTGGGCTCGGCAACTGCTGCGGCTGTTAAAAAAGCATGCGGCAGGGAACCGGACCTGACGGCTTCCCCGGCGACCAGCGAAGCGCTGGCCCTCATGCTGGTGAAACGGCTGGCCTACGATTCCAACGGGACGACGCCGCCACCTGAGATTCTGCACGTGCGGGGTAATAAGTCTACGGGAAGCTTTAAGCGGATTATCATTGATAACGGGTTCCAACATACTGAATTGACGGTCTATCAAAATCAGGATGCGGAGCTTCAAGCTCTGGAAACCATGAAGGGTTTGTTTCCGGCTCCGCTGGTGCTGACGGTCTTTGCCAGTCCGTCGGCAGCAGGTAATTTTTTCACCCGCAACAGTAGATTCTTAGATACCGCTCCGGCACAACACCTTGCTTACTTGGCCATCGGACCGACAACGGCGGCTTTTTTAAAACGTCTCGACTTGCCGGAGGTTTTCGAAGCTTCCAACCAAAGCGTGGACGGTCTGACGGACAAAATCTGCGAGGTCCTGAAACGTTACAGTCCATTAAAAGTACCCGCCGGCACCGATGTCGTATGACCTATTTTAACTATACAAAATACCGGATACAACATACCATTTTAGGAGAAAAAATACATGAGACTTTATGAACAATCGATTGCATTATATGACAAAGCCGTCACCGTGATTCCCGGCGGCGTGAACAGTCCGGTGCGGGCGTTCAAACAAGTGGGGGGTAAACCGATCTATTTTAAGAAAGGCTCCGGCAGCGGTTTCGAAGATGCCGACGGTAATAAATACGTGGATTATTGCCAATCCTGGGGTCCGTTAATCCTGGGCCATGCCCGGCCCGAAGTGATCGAAGCAGTGCAAAAAGCCGCTGTGGACGGTCTGACCTACGGAGCCTGTCACCAAGGCGAAGTGGATGCGGCGGAACTGGTACTGGAAGCGTTTCCTGAATTCAATCGGGTTCGTTTTGTCAGTTCCGGTACTGAAGCCGTGATGACTGCCCTGCGCGTAGCACGAGGCGCTACCGGTCGCGACTTGATTGTGAAATTCGACGGCGGCTACCACGGCCACTCCGACGGTCTGCTGGTGAAAGCAGGCTCCGGTCTGGCTACGTTTGCTATTGCCGGCTCCAGCGGCATTCCGGCGGATATTGCTCATACGACGCTGGTTCTGCCTTTTGATGATGAAGAAATGGTGAGCGAATTGTTTAAGCTGCACGGTGATAATATTGCGGCTGTGATTATTGAACCGCTGCCGGCGAATAATGGTCTGCTGGAACAACGAAAAGAATTCCTGCTCCATTTAAGGAATGTAACTTCCCAATACGGCTCCTTGTTGATTTTTGACGAGGTGATCTCCGGCTTTCGGATGACATTCGGCGGCTATTGGCAAATGATCGGTATTCAACCGGATTTGTGTACGCTGGGTAAAATTATCGGCGGCGGTCTGCCGGTGGGCGCTCTGGTGGGTCAAGCGGAAACGATGGACCTGCTCTCTCCGCTGGGGAATATTTATCAAGCGGGCACGTTGAGCGGCAACCCGGTCTCCCTGGCTGCGGGCAAAGCGACTCTGTCTATTCTTAAATCGGATCCGCCCTATCAACGGATGGATGATATGGGGAAACACTTCGCTAAATGTCTGGCGGACTCGGGCCTGCCCTACGCCCGGGTGAAACAAGCGGGCTCCCTGCTGTGGCTCTATCTGGACGATTCGGAATTTCCCCGAAAAGCGGATGCTATCTCCGGTTTGGCCATGGAACGGTTTACGAAGATGTATTGGCAATTGCTGGATAAGGGCCACTACTTGCCGCCGTCGTCTTATGAGGTGCTGTTTCTGAGCGCGGCGCATAAGATGGAAGATGTTGAAAGACTGGCTGAGGATGTTGTCGGTCTTTTAGGGGTTTAAAAATTGCTCCCGGCCCCCGTCACCGATGCCCATCACGGACGCCCGTCACGGACGGGTTTTATTGATAGGTCCTGTGTTTCGGGCTCTTATTTGAAGAAACTTTAGTATGAAAAAAATATTGACTTTCCATGAAGTGTTTTTGTGGTGTAAACGCCAGATGTACCATTTGGTTTTTGTTTCCGCACTGGCTGCTCTGACGGTACTGGTTACCTGGTGGGCGATTTTTCTCTACCAATCGGTTGATCTGACCTACGATACGATGATTGACGGGATTCGCAACAGTACGCGCTCTTATGGGATGTTCCTGGGCCATAATCCGGAAGTTAAACCGAAACTGGGTACGTTTGCTGAAGATCAACGGCTGGAAATTGTGCATAAACACTCGAAACCCAGTGTCCACTCCCTTTCCCTGCTGCCCTACTGGCAAGGGATGTGGTTGAAACCTAAAGACGACGTGGTCACGCAAATTCAAGAGAAACGTAAACGCCGCCACGTTATGGTGGTGGGTGAAAGCAGCTTCCTGCTGCTGCTGATTCTGGTCAGCGGCGCGATGATCTATCGTATGTACTGGCTGGAAAAACGGACGACGCAAGAACTACACGAACTGTGGAGCCGCGTCTCTCACGAAATTAAAACGCCCATTACCGGCGTTAAAGCCTTTCTGGAAACTCTCCAGGCTCAAGATCTGTCCCGCGACGAAGTGGAACCGCTGCTGAAACTGGCACTCAAACAGGTGGAACGTCAACAACAGTTGACTGAAAACATGCTGGTGGGCCAAAAACTGAAACGCCGCGCTTCCGGTGTCAAACTGCAACCGATTCATCTGAACACCTTTATTCAAACCTACCTGGAAAGTCATTCCTTTCCCGACAGCATCTCCCTAACACCGTTAGACCCAACACCGTCAGACCCAACACAGTCAGGTCCCTCTCGCCGCAATATCACCGTTTCCGCCGACCCCGAAGCCCTACGCATCATCTTCGACAATATCATCGAAAACGCCCGCAAATACGGCGGCCCCGAGGTAAAGGTACAGATCGGCGTGGAAATTTCCGGCCGGAAAACTGCGGTTGTTTTCCAAGACAACGGCCCCGGTTTTGAACCGGAAATGGCGGAAGCTATTTTCAAAGCTTACAAACGCCTGGGTGACGAACTACCGGGCCGACAACATAAAGGAACCGGTATGGGCTTGTACATCTGCCGAAGGTTAGCGAAGCAGATGGGCGGTCAATTGAACGCTTGGTCCGAAGGCAAAGGCAAGGGAGCCGGATTTGTCTTGACTCTTAAACACAAACCGCTCCGGGAGGAATAAAAATTAAAATGGGACTGTCACTAAATAAACCTTGTCTACTGGTAGTGGAAGACGAAGAATTGATCCGTACCATGATCAAATTGAACCTGGAAAAAGCGGGTTACCACGTCACCACTGCCGAGACCGGCGAAAAGTTGCTGGAAGTAATTCACCAGCGCCACTACGATCTAATCTTGCTGGACATTATGATGCCCGGCATTTCCGGCGAAGAAGCCCTGGCGGAAATTCGCAAACAGGGTATCCAAACTCCGGTGATTATGGTTACGGCAAAAACGGATACTAAAACCAAGGTCAATACTTTCGACCTGGGTGCGGACGATTATATTGCTAAACCTTTTGATATGAAAGAACTGTTGGCTCGTGTCAAAGCGATGATTCGTCGTAGTAAAAATTAATTATTTGAGTAAATCTAATCGACCTAATTAAAAGGAGGATAATCATGAGTTTCCCAATTACACGTATGAGGCGTTTAAGAGAAAACAGTATTGTACGGGATCTGGTCAGGGAGCATGTATTGACTATGAACGACCTGATCATGCCGTTATTTGTTGTAGAGGGGTTGGCGAAAAAAGAAGAAATCAGATCGATGCCCGGTCAGTGGCGTTTTTCCTTGAATGAACTGGTAGAAGAGTGCAAGCGGTTATGGGACATCGGCGTTAAAGCGGTTATTCTGTTTGGTATTCCGCAGCATAAAGATCCGGACGGTTCAGAAGCCTTTAATGAAAAAGGTATTGTTCAGCAGGCCATGACATTGATCAAAAAAGCGGTGCCGGAATTATTGGTTATTGGTGACGTCTGTATGTGTGAGTACACCTCTCACGGTCATTGCGGTCACATTGAGGGTGAGAAATTAATGAACGACCCCACCTTGAATTTATTAGCAAAAACAGCCTTGTCGCAGGTTCAAGCCGGAGCGGACATGGTCGCACCGTCGGACATGATGGACGGGCGTGTGGAGGCGATTCGGACGATACTTGACGAGCATCATTTCACACATATACCAATAATGTCTTATGCCGCGAAGTATTCGTCGGCGTATTACGGGCCTTTTCGTGATGCAGCGGAGAGTGCGCCGGCGTTTGGGGATCGGCGGTCTTATCAGATGGACCCCGCCAATGTCGAGGAAGCGTTGCGGGAAGTAGCGTTGGATATCGAAGAGGGTGCGGACATAGTGATGGTTAAGCCTGCAATGGCATATATGGATGTCATCCGTGCAGTCAAAGAGACCTTTGGGTTGCCGACGGCTTGTTACAATGTCAGCGGTGAATTTGCCATGATAAAAGCAGCAGCTCAGAAAGGTTGGATTGATGAGAAGCGCATTGTAATGGAAACCTTAACCGGCTTCAAGCGGGCAGGTGCGGATATTATTTTATCTTATTTCACCGCCGACGTCGCAGGATATTTAAAATAACCCAAGGGTTAAAATAACCCAAGGGGGCTTTTTTGAAAAACCGCCCCCCTGGACCCCCAGAAAAACGATTATCTAGCAGAAAACCTTTTTCAACCAGATAAAAGTTCTTGCGGGGGTGCAGGGGGTGGTTCTTTCAAGAAGAACCCCCTGCCCGCCGGAGGCGCACGTCATCTTATAATAATATGATGACGTGCAGAACGATTCAAGCTACCGGAACGGTTCATACAGAAATATATTTTAGTTGATCTCCGTGACGTGGACCGAC
>Ga0210347_1031062_pt1 | contig 15640 bp, 15 predicted proteins | sample S456metaT_FD_159705 | JGI IMG/M metagenome (GOLD analysis project Ga0210347, IMG submission 159705) | Metatranscriptome of estuarine sediment microbial communities from the Columbia River estuary, Washington, United States - S.456... | ecosystem: Environmental > Aquatic > Marine > Intertidal...
ATTAAGTAGAGTTTTCTTCGCAGGTAAGGAATCTTAAAAAACTCTTTTTTGTAAAATTTTTATTTGACGTTATAAATTTTGTGCATTTGCAGGCCGCAACGAATATTGTCCAGTCGGGCTTTTTGGCAGCGGCTGAACATATCAAAGGTATTTTGATACCGGTCCTGGTCCCCGGACTCCGGTTGCAGGAATATAGGTACATTGGGGACCTGGTTACGGATGTTGCGCACAATGTCCGGGGTCAACTGGGGAACTGTCACTAATTTGATTTCATTAATTTTGTTCACCAGAGCCGGATGGATTCCGAAGCCGTTAGCGTGCTTAGGTGAAACCGTCCACCAATTGATGGGCAACCCCTGGTAACGGCTGCCGTTTGTTTCTATTGAAACGAACAGTTCCATTTCCTGCAAGACATTCACAAATTGGGAAATATCTTGTTCCAGGGGTTCACCGCCGGTAATTACCACCTGCGAATCGGGATAGACGGCCATATAAGCACCGATCTTTTCAACAATCCGTTCCAATGGCACAGAAATACCTGCGCCCCATGATTCTTTGGTGTCGCAATAGGTGCAGTTCATGGAACAGCCGGCCAAGCGGATGAAAACGGAGGACCGGCCCATACGAACGCCTTCTCCCTGAAAAGACCAGAAAATGTCGTTAATCTTCAGTATAGAGTGCTCCGGCATTCTCTGATTCCCAGACCATTACCCGTGAAACCGAGGGATAGGTTTCTTTGATGGTTTTGTAAAAATGGCGGGACAAATTTTCGGCTGAGGGTACGAATTCATAGACTTCGTTTAATACTTTGTGATCCGGTAAAATGGAATTTAAATGGGCTTTTAATTCAGTAAAGTCGATACCGATGCCCGCTTTATCCAGGTCGGTTATTTTGAAATATACTTCCACAGCGAAAGTATGCCCATGCATATTTTCACATTTTCCTTTATAGTTTTCCAAAAAATGTGCTGCAGAAAATTTATCTTTGACGATTAATTCCCAACTCATAATTTTCCTTCCTTTTTCAGTCGAGTCACCAGCGGGTCTTCCATGTCCAGGTGCTTGAAGGCATTGTCCCGGATGTCGCATGAGGGGCACTTGAGGCAGGGGATTTGGTCTCCTCTGTAACAGGAGACCGAATAGGAATAATCGGCACCCATTTCCAAGCCCATGCTGATGATTTCGTGTTTGCTTTTCCCGATCAACGGGGTATGAATTTTAAATGTTCGCCCGGTAATGGACGCTGATGTGCCTTGGTTGATTGCGGCTTCCATTTTTTCTGTAAACGCCGCCGTGGTGTCGGGGTAATCCGGGGTGTCGATGAGATTGAATCCGGTTACTAGGTGCCGTGCCTGCCTGGACTCGGCAAAGGCTGCGGCTACGGACAAAAAGATTCCGTTTCTGAAAGGGACGTAGGTAAAAGGAACCCCGTCCTTGTCCTTAGATAGGGCCAGAGATTGGGGTATTTCTTTTTCGTCGTCCATCAGTGCGGACAGGGCGATGTTTTTAAGCGGGAAATTCAGCAGGTGCGTTTCCACGCCTAGGCGACCTGCTATGGTTTGGGCCGCTTGTACTTCGATGTGGTGCCGTTGGCCGTAATCCACGATTAATGCATATACTTGCTGGAATTCCTGCAAGCACCAATAAAGCGCGGTAGTGGAATCCAAACCGCCGGAAAACAATAGAACTGCGTGTTGATTGTGGTTCATCTGTTTCAATGGGTATTCGAAGTCAGCGGAGCCATCCGGGAGGCACGCCGGCACGGCGGGCTTTGTTGGGTAGTTCGGCCAATTCCTCTTCTAATGAGACCAATCCCCGTTTAAAGTTGGCTACATTTTCAAAAAGTGTCTTCATCTCTTCTTTGATGCGTAGGAATTCGGTGTGTCGCTGCTCGATTTCCGATTGAGTGCGTAAGTGGCCCAAGCGGTTATCCATCTCGTTCAATTTCTCTTTAATTTCACGGATGTTTTTGACTAGCCTAGCTTTGGCTTCCTGCCAGTACTCTTTGGTGGTTTTAGGGTCTACTTTGACTTTTTCTTCTTTTTTCTCTTTGACTGTCCTGCCTTTGGGGGGCTTTTTTTCAGCATCGCCGGCGTTGGTTTTTTGGGGGGTGTTTTCTTTCGTCGTTTCTTTGGGAGTTCGTTTGGGTAGGTCGTCGTTGGTAATGACGATATATTTGGGTTTTTTTTCTTTTTCTTTTTCAACCTGTTGTTGTGCCCTGTCGGCCTGGGCTGTTTGAACCAACAGACTTGGCGCGGCGATCAGGCATCCCAGCAGGATAAGAAACAGCCGTATTTTTGAACCTGTACCTGATGGTACCGGCTCAACCGGTTTTTCTCCTGCTTTTTTGTTCATTTTAGGTTACCTCCGTATAGATTTTAGTTTTGCAATACTCTCCAGTACCGAACCGTACCGGGCAAAATTTACGGTCTATACTATTATAATATAAAAACGGTTATTTTCCTCTCACTTCGATGTTGACCATGCGATTTTTTCGCCGTTGTTTTTCGGAGCTATTGTCGAATGGGGCGTCTTTTTCGCCGTAATAATAGGTTTCGAAAAATTCTTTTTTAATACTAAACGTGTCCATCAGGTATTTTTGAATAGTTTCTACTCGTTCTTTAGACAGTTTCAAGTTGTATTCGAAGCCGCCGATGCTGCAGGAGTAGCCTCTGAGAATGACGACGTATTCGGCTTTGTCTGCGATGAATTCCGAGATTTTGCCCAGGGCTGCTTTATACTCTTCTTTGATTTGGGTATTATTAATATCAAAGAGCACGCTGATTTCCTGTGCTTCGGTACCTTGTTCGCTTTTCAAAGTAGAGATTAACGGGATATCTTCATTTTCTTCCAGGCCATTGTTTTTGTTGGCTTCGGCCACCACCTGTTGTTCTTTAGATTTGGGCAGCAGGGCGACTTTGTATTTGGCAATCACGGGCATGCTGGAATGCATAATTTTTACAGTGGAAGATTTACTGCGGGTGTCGATAACAATGCCTGCGCCGATAATGACGTCCGGCAAATAGGGTTTGATGGATTTATAGATCATCACCCAGTCACCTTCGCTAACCTGGGACATATCCAGGTCGATGGTGATATAGGCGTATTTGCCGGCCAGGTCCTGGGTAATGTCGGTATAGACCGGTGTGAGCACGACGTTGCCTAAGACGGCATTTGCGGGAACACGGCAATATCGATAGTCCAGGATCATGCCCTCTACGATCTCCTGCTTTACATAGGGTACCACTAGGTCATTAATATTAACTGGATGGCAGGCTCGGGTAATACTCACAATGGCTTTGTCTTCATAGATGCAATCAATGGTTGCCAAGGCCTTTCTCTGAAAGAAAATACCTAAGTTTTTTCCGGTGACGGGACTGTGTACGCTTTTCCCCTTACCGATGACCATAAGAATATCGCCTTCCTGAAGGCCGTCTTTACTGCCTTTGTTGATAAACAGTTTGTCCCCGTCGGAGTAGTCGTATTTTCCCCAGTCTTCCAATTCCGAACCGGTGAGAATAATAGACGCTTCCTGGTCGGTGCTGATATAGGGTAAGCAGTCACGATCGGTACGAGAGATCAACTGCGCTGTGTCTTTGAAAACATAGGCTGTGTTTATTGTAAATTTTCGGGCCTTGTATTGGTCCTTTTCCGGGTTCCCAATCTTGGCGGGTTTGTTTTCTTGCGCCGGCAGCAGTATTGCGACCGTCAGCAATAACAGCAAAAAGAATTTAGCTTTCCTCATCATCTTCTCCTGTTGGATTTTATTTGTTTTAATTTTAATAGTACCGTTTTATACAGATCGGAAGCGGGATAGTCGTCGGACAATCGTTGGTAGGCCAGTTGTGCCATGGCGAACTCTTTTTTGTCTTCGTAGATCATCCCGATCTTGTATAAGGCATAATCGGCTTTGTTGCTGAAGGGAAAATACCGGTACAGTATTTGGTAATACACCAGGGCTTGATCGGGTTTTTCCATTTTCAGGTAGGATTCAGCTTGCCAGTAGAGAGCGTTGTCCACGATGCTGTCGTTTTTGAACTGTTGTGTCAATTGCCCGAATATATCTACGGCTTCGCTGTATTTTTGCTCCAGGTAGTTTTTATAGCCGTCTTTGTAGATTTTATCCAAATTGTCTTTAGCCGGCTCTTCGTCTTGTTTCTTTTGTGCCTGTGCAACAACTCCCAACTGGCCTTCCAGTACTTTGAGGCGGTTGCCGTCTTTGATCTGTTTTTTTTCCAGGTCGTAGAGTTGTTCGTTGATGCCGGTGATATCTTTATTGATCCGTTTTTCTACGGAACTTTTACATCCCAATGCGGCCAGCAGTACTATAATTAAGAATAGGTACCTATACATACCACTTTAATAGAACAAAAAAGATATTTTGTCAAGCCTTTTCTCAAGATTATCGGCATTTTCAAACATTATTTAACGGGAATGCATGTTGTCCCGGAATGAATTCTTTCTTTAATAGATGTCCGATTGGGGGATCATCAGCCACAACACTATGTAAACCACTATGCCGGGGAATGCGACGCTCAGTACGGATACTAACACATAAAGGACGCGCACGATGGTAGGGTCCATGTCGAAGTACTCGGCGATTCCGCCGCATACTCCCGCTATCATTTTCTGTTTGTTGGATCGTCTTAATCGTTTCATTGCTTTCTCCTCTATTTTATATGATTCTCTTTCTTCCGCTTTTATTAAGGACCGGGCTGCTGGAAACTTAACAGCGGAGACTTTACAATCTGTCTTCCCGGTTTCCCGCAGGGTTCGTTGCGGCGCTTTTGGGCACCGTCGGTTGTCCTTAATAATACAGAAACGAAATTAATCGCTGTCGGGTTCCATTTTTTCCCCGTTGGCTGGATCATTTTTTTGAAGAGTGTCATTTTCGCTGCGGCAAAGTTTCCTGAATTCACAGTAGCTGCAAACGTAACTGTCGTTTCTATGAAAAACGCTGCTGGTGATGCCGTCCACCACGTGTTTGATGATTTCGAACATTTTATTGTAATCGAAGTCCACATCGGTGGGTTTGATTTCCACTTCTTGGTGGCGGATGTTGCTTGCATTTTTGGCGTAGAAAATTTTGAACTTTAAGCGCGAGGCGACGTCGCCGAAGTTTTTTTCAAACAGGTAGCGATAGATAATCACCTGCAAATAGGAATTTTTGATCCGAGATTTGGACCATTTGGCCGTAGTGGTTTTAAAATCGGTAATGCTGAAATCCGCTTCCACCATATCGATGACGCCTTTGAGCGGAACATCCAGTTCCGGTACTTGAGCGAGTAGTTCTTTTTCCACCATGATGGGGTTGAGGGTGTAGGCGACGTCTTTCATGAAGTAGCGCACAAAAGCGATGCCTCTACGGCGAGTTTCCTGGGGTTTGAGGTCCCAGTTGATATCGAATTTTTGGACACCACTGTCAAAGTGGTCGGTGAAATAGTCAAGAACGCGTTCACTAACCGGCAACCGACCGGCGATTTTTTCATTCAGGTAATATTCCACCGCCGCATGAAAAACAATGCCCAGGTAGATCTTATCGTTCAAGGGTACGGGGATATTGCGAACGTACGTATAGTAATACTTCTTCGGACAGGCCTGATACAACTTTATTTGGCTGTACGAGATATACTGTTTCGGGAGTTCCATCACCGAAAAAACAATTGTTCCGTCAAACGACTTAAAATAAAAATAAGATTAGACCTCGATGCCTGCTTTCTTCGCTCTTAGGGTTAACCGAGATTTATAGCGGGAACCGGTTTTCTTGTGAATCGTACCTTTAGCGATTGTTTTGTCAATACGTGACATCAGATCGGGATAGAGTTTTTTGGCTTCGTCCAGATGACCGGCGTCAATATTCTTTACAAAAGATTTAATTTTGTTTTTCATTTTAGAACGGTTCATGCGGTTGATTAACCGTTTTTTTTCGTCTCTAATATACTTCTTTAAAGCTGATTTATGATTTGCCATATATTTGTCCTCCAAATTAATTTGTAATCATACAAAAAAAAGCGTCTTTTGTCAAGGCCCCTGCTGCGAGCATTTGATTTGCGGTCCTTGTAAATTTCCCGTTTTGGGATCCGCGTTTAAGCCGGTACTATTTAAAGGCGGCAGGAGCGGTGCTTGGGCGGTTCGGAATTTAGCGGTATCGTTCTGAATCCATCGCCCCTATTCTGTTTTTGAGAATTTATATTTTTGGTTCTTTTTCAGGTCAAGGTCGACTATTTCGGAGTCGGTTGCCAGTAAGCGGTGCAATTTGGATTTTATTTCACTGCGGACAAAAGGTGAATTAATAAAGTAATCGATTGCCATTCTGTCATCGTCCTGCAATTGGTCAATCCACTGGTCTTTATGGCGTTCGTTGTTAAAAACCTTGCCCTGACCGGTAATCAAATAATCCACGCTGATGCCTTCGTTAAAAAGATTGTACAAAAACGTGAAGCCGGGGGACTGTTTCCCCAGTTCCATTTTGCTCAAGATAACGCGTGTGATGCCGACTCGTTTAACAAATTCATCCTGGGATTCCTTAAACATTTTCCGCACACCGTTGATACGTCTGCCGATCTCCTGCAAAATCTCGAGTTTCGGTCGTTTGCTTTTAAATTTCACCGTTTCCTCCTGGTTGAATTTTTTTTATTTTTGGTCTCGAACTGCGCTGAACAGTTTCGAGCCATGTTAACAATACCGAGTTATACGCCACCGTATACACTCCGTCATCTCATTATGAAAATTAATTGATATGTTTTCATTCAATGTATTCTATTACATTCTTCCTAAAATGTCAAAACAAGATTTAAATTTTTTTTGCGTAGGGAACGGTCGTGACCGTTCCACACACCACTCGCAGCAACTGTTGCGACTCCCCTGTAGGGGGTTGATTGACTTTTTTGCGGTTTGATTGTAAAATCTCTTTTTTAATATCTCATTGGCTTAAGAAGGACTTATGATTTTTAACTCGATAGAATTTTTATTGTTTTTTTGCGCCGTTCTGGGCACGATTTTTTTTGTCCCGCAAAAATATAAGTGGTTGCTTCTGTTGCTTGCAAGCTATTTGTTCTACGGCTGGGGCAACCCGGAATTCTTGCCGCTGCTGATTGTCCCGACGCTGCTGGTGTATGTCGTGGCTCTGAAGCTGCCCCCGATAAAAATTGAAGCGCGGAAGAAGGGAGATGAAGATGAGGGGAAAGGACAAAAGAAACGGAAATGGTGGTTGATTGCAGGCTTGTTTTTTGCATTGACTGGTTTGGTGGTTTTCAAATTGACGGACTTTATCGGTAGTTCGGTTTTTTCAGTGATTAAACTTTTTGCTGAGGACGTCGTCTATAAACCGGTGGATTTTATTTTGCCTTTCGGGGTGTCGTTTTTTTCCTTTAAGCTGGTCAGTTACCTGATTGACGTTTACAACGGTAATTGTCCGGTGGAGAAACATCCCGGTTACTTTGCATTGTACGTCTCTTTTTTCCCGCAGATTCTGGCCGGTCCGATAGACAGGGCGGTGCATTTTATTCCCCAATTAAAAGCCAACGTGTCGTTTGATGTGGAACGGGTGCTGTCGGGGTTTCGACTGGTAGTGTGGGGAATTTTTAAGAAAATGGTCGTGGCCGATCGACTGGCTGTTTTTGTGGGCGAGGTATTTAAGAGTCCGGAGCATCAGGGCATTAATTTGTTGTTCGGCGCGTATTTTTATGCGATTCAAATATATTGCGATTTTTCCGGTTACTCGGACATAGCTGTCGGGGTTTCGCGGATGTTGGGGTACAAATCAATGGAAAACTTTGATTTCCCCTATTTTGCCGCCGGCTTGACCCAGTTCTGGAGCAAGTGGCATATTTCCTTGTCTACGTGGTTGCGGGACTATTTATTCCTACCTATCGCTTACGCCGTAATGAGACCTATCAAAGGTCCGAAGAAGTTCAACGTGAAAGCGGAGACCTGGGGATACGTCATCGGCATGTTTATTACGATGTTCCTGGGCGGCTTGTGGCATGGGGCGTCGTGGACCTTTGTGGCGTGGGGTTCGCTGCACGGAATTTATCTGGTGGTGGGATACACTACCAAGAAGCTGCGCAAACGCTGGCGCAAGAAAGTGAAACTGTCTAAATTCCCGGCGTTGAAAAACGCTGTTAGTATTTTGATTACGTTTCATCTGGTCTCGTTTGCCTGGATTTTCTTCCGGGCGGAGAGTTTTGAGAAAGCCTTTACTTATATTAAATACCTTCAATTAAAAATGCCGGTCGATCGTCAGGGGTTGGCTTACTTGGTTTTCAATCTGGTTTTGGTGCTGGTATTCATGATGATGGAGGTGGTTTACAAGAACCGATCCAAATGGACGTTTCTGAAAAAAATTCCGGCTCCCGTCAAAATTGCCTTATTCGCGCTGTTTATTTGTGTGATCATTATCCTGTCAGTAGACGGCAGCAATGAATTTATCTACTTGCAATTCTAACTGATCTCTTATGAATGGAAAAAAAATACTAACTTACGTTGCCGGTGTCTTGTTGTTTCTGGTCTGTCTTTTTTTAACGGACCGGGGACTCTATTACTTGATCAACCGTATGGAAACGGATATGTATTCCAAAAATGACTTTGAACTGCGCTTCGAGGAATACATGCAGGGAAAATCCTTCAATACGTTGATTTTCGGCACCAGCAGAACGTACGAAGGGATTCACCCCATCTATTTTGAAAAGTACCTGGGGGTGAAAGCCTTCAAGGAAGCTTTTCAGGGCAAAGGTCCCAAATACAACTACTATTTTTACAAACTCTACAAAAAATACGCCGGTGTGCCCAAGGTGGTGGTTTACGGCGTGGACTATTTTATTTATAACGTGACCTCGGATCCCAAGTGGATGTCCCGTTTCAAATTGGAAGAAGAGACACCGGCCTTTGATTGGTTTGCTGCGCCCTTATTGCTGGTGCATAACAAAAAAAAGATCGACAATTTTCACAACAACCTGTTGATGGAATTGGGCAAGAAACCCGCGACAGAAGTAAACAAAGATCGGTTCAAGGACATCATCGACGTCCAGGTTTATACCGGCATCATGCAGCAGGGAGACCTGTTGAAAGCCGAATACACGCGGCGGCACCACAGGCAAGTTTTCATGACGCCGCCGGGAGTGGAAGGTGAATATTTTGATAAATTGCTGAAAGAACTGGACCGCGACGGAGTGACCGTTATCTTGACGGGCATTCCCAGTTTCTACGGAACATACAAAACCAATTTCCAACACAATGCATTTTTATTGCAATTAAAATCCTTTTTGCGGATCTACAAGCGTTTGTATATTTTAAATTTCAACCGACCGGGCAAGTTCCCGTTGGAAGACAAAGCGTATTTCAATGACGGCGGCTACGGTCAAACCAATTCCCATCTTTCCCAACTGGGTTCCCAGAAGTTCTGTGAAATGCTGTTGAAAAGCATCGCGGACCATTACAAATAAACACCCTCGGTTTCTACAACCCTTCCCTAAAAATGCCCCTGCACAGGGGCATTTCATGCAACAGGGAAAATGTGGTATAATTGCAGCAGTAAACGAAATTATTAAAAAGAGGAATTAAAATGGCAAAAGCAAAAGTTGCAATATTACGCACCACACCGCAAACCGTGCTGGAAGATTACCAGCGACTGTGTGAACTGGCCGGACTGGACAAGGCGATGGATAAATCAGCCAAGACCATCTTAAAAGACAATATCACCTGGCACAATGTATTCCCCGGCGTCAATACCACACCCTGGCAATTAGAAGGAACCGTCCAGGCCCTGAAAAACGCCGGCTACGACGATTTGGTGGCGGTTCACAACCACACCGTCGTGACCCTGCCTGAAAAAGGTGAAGAAGACCTTAAGTTCAAACCTGTCTATGAAAAATTCGAGATCCCGGTACTCTTTAATTTTAAAGAGGAGCATATGAAATGGGTGGAATTCAAACCAAATTTCAAAACCCTGGCGTTGCACAACATCTTTCCCGACGGCATCCGCATCCCCGACTATTTCGTAGGTAAAAACATCGTTCAGATGCCTACAGTGAAAACCCATTCCTATACCACTTACACCGGCGCCCTAAAGAACGCCTTCGGCGGCCTGTTGAATTATCACCGCCACTACACCCACACCTGGATCCACGAGACCCTGGTGGATCTCTTGGCCATCGGTCGCGAAATTCATTCCGGCATGTTCGCCACCATGGACGGCACCACCGCCGGATCCGGACCGGGACCGCGTACCGTTATTCCCCATGATAAAAATATTATCCTGGCTTCCGCCGATCAAGTAGCCATAGATGCCGTGGCGTCTAAAATGATGGGCTTTGATTGGCGCAAATTGCCTTGCATCGCCCTGTCTCATGAACACAAACTGGGCGTCGGCGACCCCGCAGAAATTGAAATCGTAGGTGATACGGACGCTGCCAATGAAAACTGGCACTTCGAAGTGGGTGTTAATATGGCCACGGGCGTTGGACGCTTGTTCTGGCACGACTCCCCGTTACGCCACTTGCAGAAGCTGTTCTTCCATACACCGCTGGTAAAATTCTTCATCTTCGGCTCCGAATTCTACCACGATAAATATTGGTACAAAAAACATGGTATGAAAGTCGTCAATAAATGGCTGGAAGAATCACCCTGGGGTCAAAAATTTGCAGCCTCTCCTAAATAGTGACAAGGATTAAATTATGAATTCACGGCTCATATATAAGATCATTTTAGTATTGATGCTGATTGGAACAATCGTTTTTATAATTTCCGGAATTCGCGGCAAGACCAGCATTGACTATAAAACTAAATCTCGTGCCTTAGGCGAAGGCATGGTACTGACTAAATTCAACAAAGATAATAAAGTCGCCCTGGTCCTTAAATGTGACGAAACCAAAAAAGACCCCAACGGGAAACTCATCATGGTCATGATGGATGCCCTGATTATTAAAAAAGGCCGTATGAATAAAGATATCCGTGTCACTGGGGCTCAAGGTTTTGTCACTAACAACGACTACGATTTTTTCGTTCAAGGCGACAGCCTCATCAAGGCCGGTGACCTTGAGGTGCGCAGTGATCATTTTACCATGAAAGACCGCGCCGAATTGCATTCGGATGTACGCGTGGATTACAAAACAAATTCCATGGATGGTATCGCACATGAAGGCATGATGCTCTTCCTTAATATTAATACTCTCAAACTGTTTAATACCGTCGGCAATTTCAGGCAAAATAAACGCGTTTTCGATTTCAGCGCCAAAGTCCTCTGGTTTATGGATAAACAAAAATCACTGGTTCTGGAAAAAGACGCCGTTATTCGGGAAGACAAATCCATTATGAAAAGTGACTGGGTGACCATCCAGTTCAGCGACGACCTTAAACAGGTGAAAGAAACCTCGTCGCAGAATAACAGCATCCTCTATATCGTCGATTCTGAAAAAGAGGAAATAAAGGAAATCAAATCGGAAAACATTCGCAACTCCTACGACGAAAACGGTAAAATGACCCAACTGACAGCAATGAAACATGCTCATGTGTTGCTCAAGGATCCCGAAAATCAGACCACCATTACTTCAGATACCATCGACATGTATTTCGACGGTCCCAGCGGCAAAGCGCAAAAAGTTAAAATTCCGCTACGGGGCATCGTGGAAAACACGGGCAAAACCAAATTGCACGTGGCTGCCAATCAGATTGATATCGATTACGACGACGACGGGCAATTGGACTTCTGCAAAGGTCAAGGCAACGTTCGCTTTATGGTTGAAAAATATACCGGCAAAACCACCGATCTGAGCTACGATATCGCCAAACACCTGATCCTCCTGGAAGGTGACAATACGCAACTGATAAATGAACAAAATACCTTTTACGCCTCCGCGTTCACGGTCCACAGCACTGCTCGCACTCTGTCCGCAAAGGAGGGGGTTAAATCGGTGATTCGTCTGCAAAAGAACAGCGTTCTGTTTTCTAAGAATTCCATTTTCATCAATGCCAAGAACATGTTGATGCTGGAAAAAGAGAATAAATTCATGTACGACAAAAACGTCACCCTCAACCAGGAAGACGTGGTCATGGATGCCGACGCGCTGGAAATCAGCGAAGAAAACGATATCGTCGCCACCGGCAAGGTGTCTCTCTCGTTTAAAAGCGAGCAAAAAGAGGTGGCCTTAAAAGGGGAAACCGTTGTCTTTAATTCGAAAAAAAGATTGATCGACATTACCGGCAACGCTGCGATCAAGAGCGGTGACAACCTGTTGCGCTCTCGACATATCGTGATTTATTTCAGCACCAACAACGAGGTTTCGTTGATCACCGGTAGCAAAGACATCAATTTCGTTCAGGAAGAACTTGTGGGTTACGCCGAACGGGTGCAATGGCGTTTCAAAGAAGACGTGATGGTGCTGGAAGGCTCCCCTTCAATCTCCAAAAAAGGCGGCGGCAAAACCACAGGCAAGTCTTTGGAAATCGACCTTAAAACCAGCAAGATCACAATTCTCTCCAGTACCTCCAACCGTACCGAAACGATTATTCGTTAACGGTCACCGGCGATGTGCGTCCGGCGCGGCCGTTTTTAGTGAAAGCTTTGAGTTTGACGCTCTTGACCCCCTCGGGCAACATCACCGGCCCGGAATACAGCAGTGACGTTTCATCCGGTTCCGAACCGTCGGTAGTATAGCGAATAGTCAGACCAGGAAACGCAATATTGGCCTTTAATACCCCCTTTTCCAGCACCGCGCCCGGCAGAGGAATACGGTAAGCAACATTCAGGAAATCCAGACGCGGCAGTTCCCGTTCCCCCAGACACCGAGCAAACCCACTCCAGGCAATTTGCAATCCCTGTTCCCGTCGGTCCCTATCCGTCACCTGCGCCCATTCCGGTTGTGCCGCCCAGGCCCGCTCGGCAAGTCCCAACAGTTTGGGGAAAGCTTGATATTCAAGAACGTCGGCACCAATGGTATTCTCCGACCATAACAAGCCCTGGATACCACGAATGTTCTTTGTCCCTTCCGCACTTAAAGATTCCACATTTTTAGACAACGTTTCCAGCGGCAGGGGATTGCCCAGAAGATCCACCGAGGCACATTTAAGAATATCCAGCGGCGTCAGTTCGTAAGCTTTGCGGGTGTCCACGAATCCACTCCAATAATAACCCGGTTCCTGGGGATCTTTGTTGTAAGCCAGATCGAAATAGAGATTGGTAACATAAGAAATAACCACCGGGAAACCGGCGTTGGCCAAACGTTGGCCCACATCTTCCTTTCCCCAGCCCCAGACATTGTTCCACACAAAAGGCAGCACGTCGCCGCCGCTGAACTTGGGATTGGGTATCGGTCGCGCATCCTCGGCATCGATTAAGGCGATTTCCTGCCAACCGGCGGTAATCAGTCCGCGACTCTTCAAAATCTGACGGAAACGTTTTACAAAATATGCAGTCAGATGGTGAACGTCAACCACCTCTTTGTTTTCTTTGATCAGCTTCGCGCAGATAGGAGATTTCTCCCACACACCCACCGGCACTTCGTCGCCGCCGATGTGAATCGTAGTCAACGGCGCGCCTGCCCTTTGGTACATAACGCGGATGTCGTCTACTACGGTTTCTAAAAAATCGTAAACGGATTCTCGACCGACACAAACAGTATTGTCGTTCCAGAACTGCACCGAACGGTACACGGATTTGTCGTCCGGGTCGCGCAACACGTATTGTTCCGCTTCCAGCCGTTGCCCTTTAAGAAGCAACCGCCGGTGCCGAACATCCATCGCTTTAACGGCGGCGCGGGCATGGCCGGGGAAATCCAATTCGGGGATTACTTCGATCTTAAGCCTATGGGCGTATTTTAATATTTCAATGAAATCCGTGCGGGTATAGAATCCGCAGCCGTGGGAGCGGTCCGGGTCACTGTCGGGACCGGAACCGAAAGAGGGATACAACACATCTTTCATCTTCTGCACGTGACCGCGAAAACCGCCCACTTCCGTCAACTCCGGCAAGCCATTGATCTCCAGTCGCCAGCCTTCGTCGTCGGTCAGATGGAAATGCAGCACATTTAATTTATAAAAGGACATCAGATTCAGCAGATTTTTCACCGTCTTTTTCGTTTGAAAATTGCGGGCCGTATCCAGATGCAGGCCGCGATAAGGGAAACGGGGTGCGTCTTCCACCACCAAGCCGGCCAGAGAAATCTCTTTTTGCGGCGATTTAAAAACTTCCGGCGGCAGCAAAGCCGTCAAGCTGCGGATACCGTAGAACACCCCCGCGTCACTTGCGCCCATAACGCGGATTCCGGTTTGGCCGTCAATAGTGAGACGATACGCTTCTTTGGACGTATTCCCTTTTATATTCACCTCGCCGGTTTGCAGCAGAATAACAGCCGCTCCGCCTTGGTTGCCGGGGGACGTTTTCATCAGCGTTTCCAGACCCAGGAACCCGGACAATTGCAGAGCCAGGAACCCGGCTTCTTTGTCCAGTCCCGGTGCATAATGAATCGAGAACCCGCTGTTCAGCAGCACCGGACTTTTGCCGGCCTGCACATGCAAGGGCGTCGGAATAATAGACAGGGACGGCGCATCGGTAGTAAGCAGGGTATTGGTTTCATAACGGGATTTGGGAGTAGGAACCGGGACATTGTCGTTCTTATTTCGTCGGGTTTGTTTTTCCGTTAGAAAAGGTTTCACGCCGATGGTTCGAACCGGAAGAGCAGGCGAAGGGTAGCCTTCGACATCGTGGTAAATAAAATAGCCGCCGGCTGGAGCATCAGATTCATTAATCGCCCAATCGCCGGAAATAAACGGAATCGTCAGGCCGGCTTGAACCGTGCCGTTTTCTCCTTTGGTCGCGCTTTTGAGAGATGGAAATTTAGCCGTGGGCGTCATCTTAAATAAATCGCCGTTGACATGAGAGATCACCACCGTTTCCGGCAGGCCGTCTTTAGCGATCATGCGGCCGAAATTAAAATAAAAAATCCAGTCACCGTTGGTCAGCGGTACCGTGCTGTGGTTTGTAATCGTGAACGCCGAGAGGAAGGCATTTTTACCCTGGTAGGAATTTTCAATCACTTCCCAGTCCACCTGGATATCCGTAGCCTCGGGAAACTTCCCGAAGACAGCGCGGTATTCTTTTTCCACCTGGTTGGTAGAATGGTTGGTAGAAATGGGAGAGGCAAGCGTATTTTTCTTTTGTGTCGGTTCGTTGCTTTTAGAGTTGTTCTTAGAGCAGGAAACCAAAACCAGACACAAAAAGACCAGCATACAGACCGCGGCACCGTTGAAGGAAGATTTATAATTTCTCATGTGCTTATTTTATAACACCCGGTAGAATCTTTCAATCCCCCTTGAGCCGAGAGGATTTTTTACGCGGAATAAAAAAAAACGCGCAAGTTTTTTTCTCTTTCGTCGCCCAAGTATTTAGAGCGGCAACAAGGCTCTGAAAATACCACAAATCAACGACAAGATAATATGAAACGAGGAGGAAACATGAAGAAGAACAGTTTTATCAGACAATCATTAATCAGTTTATTATTCATTTTAACGGCAATCAACGGCCCAGTTAACGCTGTGCCCCAGGACAATGTCGGGACGCAGACCAGCCCGGACAAGACGTCGGCAGCCGCCAGTTATGCAGTGGTGGATACCGATCAATCATTATGTTATAATGTATCGGGTACTC
>Ga0210347_1201521_pt1 | contig 15015 bp, 11 predicted proteins | sample S456metaT_FD_159705 | JGI IMG/M metagenome (GOLD analysis project Ga0210347, IMG submission 159705) | Metatranscriptome of estuarine sediment microbial communities from the Columbia River estuary, Washington, United States - S.456... | ecosystem: Environmental > Aquatic > Marine > Intertidal...
AAAAAGTGTTTTACTACTGTGTGTCTGTCTATTAACAGCCAATGTCGCGGTTTCAGCAGCAATGCTGGACCGCTCCGTCGTTCCGGACACCGCCAAATGGTTGATTCATCTGGACCTGGATAAATTTAAGAGCACCCAACTGGAAGATTTATTGATGGCGGAAGGAATGGGGGATTTCGAGGAAGCCAAAAAAGAAATGATGCGGCAGATTAACCTCAACCCCTTCGAAGATATCGCCTCCGTCACCATGTTTTCGTCCAATGTGGAAAGCCGCGAAAAAGAAGTGGTTTTTTGCGCCCAAGGCAAATTCGACAAAGATCTTATTATTAAACGGGCCGAAGTGGAAGCGAAAGTAGAGAGCTTCAAATATGGTAAAGATACTATATTTTGTCTGCACAAGCATCTTTTCGGAGTGTTTGTAGGTAAAGACCATTTGTATTTCAGTCAAAGTGAAGCCGCGTTAAAAGACGCATTGGATGTGCGGGCCGGGAAAAAGTCGCGTCTTGATAAATCCCCCTTGACCGCCTATTTAAAAATGATCCCAGCCAATGCTTTCCTGCTGGCGGTAGCTTCCGATATCTCCAGTATGGCTCCCCATGGTCAACCCGGCATGCTGCTGGGTAAAAGCGGCGCTGCTACTTTCCTGGCTCAGGAAAACGATAAAAATTTCAACGCGGCGGTTCTGCTTAAAACCAAATCCAAAGAAGACGCACAAAATATGCTCAACCTTATTAACGGCCTGACGGCCCTTGTACGCATGAGCGCGTCCCAAAAAGAAAATCCCGAAATGGATTCTATTCACAATTTATTGGCGGGGCTTAATGTCATCGCTGATAATGACATGGTTAAGATTAATTTTACCTACCCCTCGGCGGAACTGGTCAAATTGATTAAGGAAAAAAGTCACCACCGGAAACTTCACTGGAAACACGGGAACGATCATAAAGACAAACAAAAAGACAAGCATAAAGATAATGAGCATAAAGATAATGAGTAAGCTTCACGCTATACCGTGACAAACTCATCAAACTCATTTAAAGATTTGAATTTATTTGATAAATGTGCTAAGAATATAAGATGACGCAACATCCGGACAGACAAGAACGATTGAATTCAGAAACGGAGTCCGGTGTACCTCGGATGACGGATGAAGAACTGGCGCTGCAAGCGGCAGCCGGTTCTCATTCGTCCTTCGAAACACTGGTGTTCCGATACGGTTCTCGTTTGTTCCTTTTTTTGCGCAGTCGCATCCCCACAGTGCAGGATGCCGAAGATTTGGCGCAAGAGACGTTCATTAAAGCCTATAACAACATCCATCGCTACGATTCCCAATGGAAATTTTCCACCTGGCTTTATACCATTGCTTCCCGTTCGGCTATTGGATTTTATCGTACGCACGGTCGCAAGTCCGCCGTTTTTGTTGAAACCACGGAAGCGTCGGCAAACTACGATTCCCCTGATCCGTCGGTTGCCAACAATCCTCATGACAGCTTGCAACAAACGGAAGATCAGGAAGCGTTGTGGCGCACGGCCCGGTCCCTTAAGCCGGAACAGTACGAAGCACTGTGGCTGCGTTACGCCGAAGAGTTGCCGGTTAGGGATATCGCGACGGTGATGGGCAAATCACTGATTCATACCCGCGTGCTGCTGCACCGGGGTCGTCTGACTTTAACGAAACTTTGCGGGAAACCGGAACTTGCCGCGCAAACAGCGTTTGCACCGGTTTCGGTGAATGGAGAATAACGATGCTTTGTTTTATTTATAAATGGTTGGTGTCTAGGTCGTTGGATGGGGGTAATAGCCCCGTTGCGGACAAGTATCTGAAGCAACATATGAGCCGTTGTCCTTCATGTAAAGCGTTTGCCGGCCATAGCGAATCACTGGAGCGGCGTTTAATCCAGGAGGCCGCCGCTGTGACGCCGGGTGACGCTTTCAGTCGGAAACTAGCCGCCGCTCTTCACCCGTCCATGCGTGGAGCCCGAGAGTCCGCCGCCTCTGATAAGGCATTTTTAGCCAAACCACCGGTGGTTGCATGGAGACCCATAAGCGCTGCGGCAGTTGTTTTGGGTTTGACAGTGGTGCTGGTGCTGATGAGTAACGGTCTGTGGGTCAACCGTCCTCCGGCGGAGGGGCAACATCAGGCGTTGGTGGTCCGCCTGACTGAAATCGTCCCCGACCCGCAACGTTTACAAAATTTGGCGGTACGCCTGGAATTACCGCTGCATCAGGAAATGGAGAGTTTAAAAAGTGCTTTTAATGCCGCCAAGACGTTTTTTCAAGAATCGCTGACCTTCAATTAAGATCTTCCGGAGGGAGGCGATTGCTCGCCTCCCCGGAAAAAAACTCCGTCGAAGGAAATTAACGTTTATTGCAAGCCGCAGCATCCGCTTTGGCTAGTTTCTTTTTCCCCATATCCGTCTTAATGCCGTCGGGAGTGTATATTGCCGCCTGCTCAACATGCCCCGGACGAAAGAAAAAATAGTCGCCGGTGTTGCGGGCACAATAAAAAGCCGGCTTTAGCCCTTTTTCCGTCGCTGTTTGGGCAAAATCATAGTAGCGCTGTGAATCACTGCCCGCATGCATCGGGAAGATGATGCCGGGAGATAATGTTTTCGCGGTGTAATACACGCCTTTCTGCACGGCGACTTGGTCACCGAAACCGCAACCGCTGATAGGTGTGAACAATAAATCGGGTTTCAGTTTGTGCTCTGCCAGAAAGTCGATCTCGGCTTTGTAAGGACCGCTGAAGTCCTGCTTGCGGTTGGCATGATCGCCCATGTGAAAAATGCTGAGGCCGTCCACAAATACATAAAACCCCACGCCGCTGTCGTTTGATTTAATGGCTAAAACTTTGACGTCGCCTACGGCTTTCTTTTCCCGAGCTCCGACGTAGGTATAGAGTGATTTATCCTTATCTTTCGGTTCGAAACCCATGACGTATTCAACATCCGCACCAGCTTCACGCCATGTGAATATTTCCGACATGTAATGGTCGCCGTGGGCATGGGAAGAAAATACCAGGGTTTTTAATCCTTTCAGCTCTTCGGGATTGATGTTGCCGTTGACCAGATAGGGCTCATCGGCTCGGTGTTCTCCTTTAAAGTAGTCGAAGACTAAAAAGTGTGAACTAGTCTTAACAGCCCAGCCGCTGTGGCCCAGGTACCAGACCAAAGCATCCCCTTTAGTCAGCTGTTTTTTCAGCAGTTTGGAAGGACCGAAGTTTTTATTTACCTTGACGGTTTCAGCACCGCCGGCAAGTAAAATTTCAGCGGTTTTGGAGTGTCCGTATTGGGCGGCGTATTGCAGCGGCATAGAATCGGTGCCGTCTTTTAAATTGGGATTGGCGCCTTTGGACAGCAGCATCTTGGTAATTTTTCCATAACCTTTTAATGCCGCAATATGCAGCAGGTTTTTTTTGTCTTTTGGATAGACGTAAGCCGCATCGGCACCGGCTTTGAGCAGCAGTGCCGTACCTTTTGCATTGCCGTTTCTTACAGCATAATAGAGGGGGGAGCTGTTTTCAGTTTTCCCGTGGGCATTTACGTCTGCGCCGGCCTTAATGAGTATTGCCATAGCATCGAGTTTACCGGCCAAAGTTGCGTTGTGCAGCGGAGTGCGTCCGTAATCAGTCATCGTATCTGCTGGAACTCCTGCTTTGAGCAGGTAGGTGATGATGTCTTTCTCTCCACCCCAGGCGGCCATGTGCATTAGGCCGTACCCTTTTTTGCTGGTCATCTTGAGGTCGGCACCGTGTGATACCAACAGTTGCAGTGTATCCAGATGCTTGCCGTTGACGGCATAACTCATCGGTGAGTTATCGTTTTCGGTCCATTCGCCTTTTAATGACGCTCCTTTGGCTAACAAAAGCGTGATTAGCGGATTGTGGCCGTGAAAACCGGCGTAATAAAGCGGCGTTTCGTTGTCGATTTCACGTGAATCGATCTGCGCTCCTTTTTTGAGCAGCATTTCGGCAATTTCCACATCACCGGTTATGGCGACGTAATGCAGCGGCGAGCGTTTGTTTTTTTCTGTTTTTAGATTCACATCCGCCCCCATTTTCAACAACAGTACAACCATGTCTTTTTGTTTGCCTTTAATCGCCAGATGCAGAGGGCTTTTTCCTTCTTCGTTCAACTTATTTAGGATGCTAGGTTTCTTTGTTAATACTTTTTTCACCAACTGTGTGTCTCCGTTGCAAACGGCTTTGTAAAAGCTCTCTTGGCCGCCGGACAATAGTACCGGCAGTACCAATACCAGTAGAACCAGGGTTAATTTGATGTTTCCTTTCATGTTACACATACGTTTCCTCCTTTTGATTATTTTGTTTTTATGAATTTTGTTTGCTTGACGTTTTGCTGACCCCTCCGGCTGCTTTTATGACAACAGCGGCAAGGGGTCAGCTTGATTGCCGATCCTACGGCTTCCCGATTGTTCATTCTTTTTACATTCATACTGACACTCCGTTTGTTCCAGTGAGCCGAACGCGCCCAAAATCAACGTCGTCCCGCCAACTGTGTCAATATGTTAACACGGTGAATGCGACCTGTCAACTTTTTTATTTTTTTTTAGTGCCTGCGATGTAATCATTTCCCGGAAGTAGTATAATTAAAGGATGTCTAGAGAATATTTGAATCAGTTTTAAGTGACGTATCAGTGGAGGAAGCACAATGAAAAAAATCCTAATGACGGTATTGGTTCTGTGGGTATTACTCGGAGCGGTAAACAACCTGGATGGGGAGGCGCAAGACCAAAAGGCACTACAAACGGGACACAAAGAAATTTATGCAGCGTTAGCCAACGGGCAGTTTCAAAAAACTTTGACCTTGACGGAGGCCGCCATGCAGAAAGAAGGCTACACTATGGACTTGATGCATCTCAAATATGATGCATTGATCGGCCTAAATCGGTTGAGTGATGCATTGGTCTTCATTGACGAGGCCATAAAAAAAACAGGTGAGTCCGAGCCGTTGGTTTCCGCCCGTTACAACATATTACGTATGCAAAAAAACTTGCCGGAAGCCTTAAAGGCGGCTCGGCGTAAGTACCAACTGGCGAAGGAAAAATCTCCTTGGGACTGTATGGCCGTAATGCACGTTCTGTTGGAGATGCGCAGCAAGGATGAGGCCCTGGACTGGTTGCAGGAAGCGGTGGAGCGGGGCTTCATTAGTTACCGAATTTTGTCGGACAAGCGTTATGATTTATTAAAAAATGAAAAACGGCTTTACGAAATTATCGACAGCATTAAATTAAGCATCGGTTTGGGTTCTCCGGCGCGAAATTTCCAGGTGCAACTTTTAAACGGGGACCTTTACAATTTGGGCCGTCAAAAGGGCAAGGTGGTTCTGGCGGCTTTCTGGGCGATTTGGTGCGATGGGTGCTTACGGGATATGCCGGAACTTAAGCGAACATGGGATATGTTCAAGAACAGGGGATTCGAAATCGTCGGCATCAGTCTGGATACGGACAAAAGCAAAACCGAGACTTATATCAAAGAGCATAAGCTGGACTGGTACCATGCCTGTAGTGAAAAAGGTTGGGAAGATCAAGCGGTGCGGCGTTATTCCCTTAACTCGTTGCCGTCCTACTGGTTGGTGGACAAAAAGGGCATCCTGCGTTCCGTCGATCTGAAGGGACAGGAATTACGCAAAGCCGTTGCCGCACTGCTGGCAGAATAAAGTACGTTTGCAAAGCAGGGAAATTAAAGCACTCTATATAAAAAAATTAAAGCACTCTATATAAAAATTATATGAAAATTGACGGCGGTAAAAATTACATCGGCAAACCGCCGCCGCCTTCTTTGAGGTTCAGGACAATCGAACCGACAGCGTTGCCGCCGTGGGCGTCACTGACTTCAAATATAATAGTTATCACTGTGACCGGTTCTTCTTGAACCGGTTCCGCTTCCGGGGCAGTGACGCTTGATTCGTCTTCCGGGCGCGTTATTTCATTTTCAATTTTCCGTACCTTCTCTTCCGGCAATGCCGGGATGTCCCAACTGACTTTGCCGGTTTCTTCATCAATGATGATGCCTTTGTCCAGAGGTGACATCAGGTGATAGGTCAGATGGTCTCCGTCCGGGTCGAAGGCATTGATGGAATAATGGAAACGTCCGGGTACTTCAAAACGGTCCACTTGATCCAGGTGAATTACCGGTTGGGCGTTTTTAATTTTAACGGTTTTGGTTTCAAAAGGTTTGGATTGAAAATCTCCCACTTTGGCTATCACCACGCAATAGATGGAGGCATCCCTGCTGATAAGTGTGCGATCCAGCAGCCTGTCGGTTTGATTCGGTGCTTCTTTGCCGTTTATGTGCCATTGGTATAAAAAGGTCACTTTGGGATTGGGCGTTTCCAACTGCGGCATTGCGCGAATCAAGCTGGTGGAATCGGGGTCGGCGGGTTCGAGGGATACTTCCGCCAATTGGGGGGTGACCACTACTTTTTTATTTTGAACTCCTGGGTTCTCTGTTTTTTTCTTCCCGGAGCAGGCAATGCTCATCAGGAGAAATAGTAATCCGCATAGAATAACGCCGGTCTTCATGACCGAATATTGTGGACGTTTCATTTTAAATTTCCTTATTCCCCGGTTCGGAGGGGGTTTTTTCTTTACGCATGATTATTTCCGAAGTCAGGGAAACGCTGATTTTTTTTTGTGCTCTGCCGCCGTCGCCGTCATCGGCAGTAAGAATGAAGCTCAGCATTTCCGGAGGTTTGGATTCATCAGTCAGTGTAAATGTAACCGTACCGGTAGAGCCGTCGATGGTCAAGCCCTGGGGTAATGATTTATCAGTGCCCTCGGCGGCCATGGAATACGTCAGTTTATCGCCGTCGTGATCTTTGGCTGTGACATTGAATTGATAGGCTCCGGGGCCGCTGATACTGGGGATGGCTATATTTTCGATTACCGGTGCGGTGTTGCCGATATAAACCAGATCGCTGCGTTTCTTGGCCAGTAGTTCCGGTCCATTGTAAAACAGTGCTTCTGCAACAAGCGCGTCTCCTTTTTTATAAAATTCAGACGTGATGATATTGTCTCTTTTTTCAGCTGTTTTCTGACCGTTTTTCCAGAGAATGAAGCTTACGTACTGTTCACCTTTAATGGGTTTAATGGTTTCCACGTCCACTTTCATGACTGTCCTTCCGGCAGTGGAGTGGGGAGAAAGGGAGACGGATTTAAGCCATCCTTCAGGTGAAGCCTGGATTTCGTCCTCCTCTTCTTCGCCCAGCTTTTTCAAGGCGTCATTCTCTTTTGCTTCGGTGGCTTGCCGGGTTTCCCTTTCCTGTCTTATTTTTTGAGCCTGTTGATCATCGGGTCCGTGTTTACGACCGCAGGCTGTTATTCCGATGACCAGCCCACCGGCCGCTAGGAGCGTACCGAACCTTCGCAGTTTAAGCGTCATGGCGTACCTCGTTTCCTGAAATGGTCCCGGCAGCTGCAACTGCCGGGACGTGCTTTTCTATTATACTATATTTTTGAATTTTTATCTCTTTTTTTCTTTCCAAAAAACGATGCCGCCGGAATAGGGCAACTTCTTCGGTTCAGCCACGAAGTTACCGCCTTCGCCGCCGGGTACGTCGGCAACGTTGCCGCTACTGGACTTATAGAGGACATATTCTTTACCTTGGTAAATTCCGCCGCCGGCCACACGACCGGTGGTGCGTTCACCGCCGATGACATAGGTGCTCCCGCAACTCAACAGGGAGACATCGTAAATAATCATGACGCCCTCCTGCGGGGTGTCGCAGGGATTGTCGGAATTCCCTTGGTTTGAGGAGGCGGCGGGGGGTTGAAAGGTATTGAAATAGATGTGGGGAATTAGGTCGGAATCGGGCAGGATGATGGGTTCGGGGTCGAATATTTTTTCTCCGGGATCGGGGAAGTCGAAGTACCAGCCGTTGGCGGAGGTCAATTCGGTCTCCGTCAGGATATCGTTGTTGAGCACAATGCGTTGCAATGTAGAGGAGTTTATGTTGCCGCCGATGTCTTCGATGCTGTTGGTAATATTGTTATCCCTCAGACCGACATAACGTCCGCCGTTTAAATTGCTGCGGGGGCGGTCGCGGTCGCCGGTGCCGAAGGTTATCCACATGGTATAGCAGGTGTCGTAAGCTACTGCCGGAGACAGGTAGATGGGATCGTAGGTTCGGGTTTTAACGGTTTTTCCGGTGAGGAACGTTCCTTTTTGGGTAACCACGGTGATGTCCCTGTTGTCTACATTGGTAATGTATCCATATGCATATGGCGTGCTTGCATCGCCGACCATCATGATGCTGTCGCCTAATTCAAAATTACGGGTACCGACTGTAATGACGTTGTCCACAATTTTTGAGATGGTGGAACTTACTTTATCTTTGATATATTCTCGTTTATAAATCACTGTGGTGAGCCATTCACTTCGCTTGAGAGCGGAGACGTCGGTTTTAAACAGGTGGCCGCCGACGTTCCCGTAAAACAGTGTGTCGGTATACCCGTCGTTATCACGGTCAATGGCGGTTAGGGCTGTGGGGAAACTGAAATTGAACATTTCCGATTTGGTGGAGTACTTGTAATTTGAATCATCCTGGGTCTCGATTTTCGTCAAAACGGCACCGGCGTCGGTGCTGGAATCCTTGCCTGAGGTGCGGTCGTAACCGATCATCCACAACAGGTCACCGGTAGCAGCATCCAGCATAAATATAGCTTTGCCGTCTTGGTCATAGGGATTTTCGCTGTTGAATTCAAAGCCGCCGTTAACAAAAACAACCCATTTGTCGATGATATCAGCGGAACCGCCGGGGCCTTCTATTTTCACTCGTCCGAGGGAGGGTTTACCCCAACTTTGTCCGCTGTAGACGGGGTCCTTGAATTTCCACAGCATCTTTGGTTTGTTGGTGACTTTGGTAATATCCATGCCGTAATAGGCATTTCCGCCGCGGCGCAGGCCGAATGTCATCAGGGTGGCCCATTGGTTGGTACTGCCTCCGGAAGGGGTGTACCAGATATCGCCGGCGGCCATACGTCCGTCTACGGTATAGGTGTGCTGATTGTTAAGTACTATGTTCCTCAATGACGGCAGGGTCTCGTCCGGCATGAAACCCCACACTTCTTTTCCGGCGTTGACGCCGTCCGCATAAAGCATGTGCATGATGCCGTCGTTGGTGCCGGCATAGATCACGCGGCCCCGATCATTATTCTCGGTATAGTAATCATCATAACTCTGGTCGCCGGAACCGGTGGGGCTGAGGTTGGGAATGAACTGCTTACCATAGGGCGGCGGGCCGACGAAGCCGACGTCCGAATGGAATACGTCCGCAAAATGGGGTTCGCGGATTTTATTGATGATGGTGTTGGTTTCTACCGGTGTCAGCGTCGGCGACACGGCGGGATCGATTATTTTAAGGATGTCCGCTGCGTTGGCGACAGTGAATGCAACATTGGTGGTGGTGCCGGGGCTGTGAGTGTAGAGTTGGCGATCTAAGGGAATTTTGTCCGCGGCATCCCATTCATGGCCGATGGCCAAGGCTACCCATCGTGTACATTGGGCTCCGCCGGCGGCATTCAAACAAGCTTCTTCATCGGCATACACGTACTCTTCGGATTCAACTTCGCCGCTGCCGTCCGAATCAAAGCCCCAGGAATCTTCCAGTTCGAAAGCCAATAAATGGCCTTCCCAGATTGGTGCGGTGGCGGAGGGTAAAAAATAACCGACATAGGAAACGGTCTGTTCGGCGTTGGTGGCGGTGGCGGTCTTTTTGGGAGCGGTGATGGCGGAGAATGCAAAATTACGCAGATTGATGCCGGTGATTACTAACTGAAACGCTTCTACTAGTTCGTCGTAATTGGTGGCTGTGTAATAGGCGCCTTCTCCGTTGACTGCGGTCTGCAACAACATGTCGTTGTCTACGTTGAAACCGATGGTATATGTAAAAATATTCTGCGTCCCGGGCCAACCGGTTGCAGGATCGGTACCGAAATGAGAATCGGGGAACATATCTTGGTTGCGTATGAAATAGCTTACGTCATCCAGCAAGTCGGTGCCGTCCCGACCGTCCGCCGTCAACCAACAGCTCCATTTAGGGCAGTAGGTGGCTGTATTTGCATTGTAATTGGCGGGGATATAGCCTTCTGATTTAATGTCGTTGTTGTCGGCATCGCCCCAACCGTCGCTCCAACTGGTCCAGGGATAGGTTCGTTTCACTGGTTTGCTATTGAATATACTACCGGTATACCTGGAATTGCCGAAATCGTCCATGGTGGATTCTCCGTCCGTCATGATGACTACGTAATTGTTCTGACACCAATATTTTATGGGAGAGACCGGATTGGAGGTGGGATGGTTCACTGTATCCTTTTCAATTTCGTAATCTACCGGCCAGTAGGTTTTGCTGTTGGGGCCGGGTTTGAAATAATACCAGATATCCGCTAATGCTTCGGCCAGCGGTGTCCAGGTGGTGGCGGCAATGCCCCAGACGGTGTTTTTATAGGAGACTAATTCACTGGACTCGTCGCTCATGTCGCTTAAGCCTTGAACCAACTCACCGCCGGTTTCCAGGGTAAATTTAAAAAGTCCCAATCTCACGATGGTATTGGATGTGGAAGCCACTCGGCAAACTACTTCTCGGGCGGTTTGAATCCGGGTAAAGGTTTTTTTAATACGAGCACCGCTTTTCGTTAGGTCGTTGTTGCCCGGCGTGGCGCAGTTGGACAATTCCACCGGCGGTATATAACTCACATCGAAGGTTCCGTAGAAGGAGTGATGGGTGACGGCACGGCGAAGGTCTTCGTCGGCGTGGATAAACAACCATCTCAAATAGTTCTGGTCGTATCGGACGGGATTGCCGTCGTCCGAATATCCGTAGAGGTGTACGATGGCGGGGGTGACATTTTTACCGTCCGGCGCTTTTTGGAAATAGCTTTTGTCATTGCTGGCGTCCGGAACAATCGTGACGCCTTGCATTGTAACTAGGTCCAATTCAAACCATGTGACGCCGTTTACCAGATATTTTCCGGAGATGGTAGCCATTGCCTCGTTTTTTCCGTCCTCGTTGCTGTTATTGATTTTATTTCGCCAGATCACTTGGTCGCCGACTTCAAAATTTGACGCCCCATTACCGCCCACCTGGAAATTATTGGGGGTGCCGTTGCCGGCATAACAGCCGGTCCAATTATTACCTAGGTCACTCTTTTCATAGACGTCGGCTCGTTTGGAGTCGTTATTGATCCAGCGTGTATACCAGACGGAATCGGTAAGGCTGCTGAAGCTAAGGCGCTCAAGGGTTCCTTCATAGGTTTCTAATGAAAAAAATCCGTCGTCTGCCGTGCCTTCTAATTTATCCAGGCCGAATTTGGGATACCATACGATGCTGTTCATGGAACCTGAATTGTCCATTAATATCATGACGTTGGGCCGTACTTTCTCGGCTCCCATATTGCTGCCCATAAATAATTCTTTGTCGTCCGACTGTATAGTAAATGCCGTCAGCATCACCACAAGGATGACCAGTAATCCTTTAATATATGTGCTTGTATTCATATTCACCTCACTTCTTCGTTTATTTGGTGACTCTTTCATATTTTTATTGCAAATTATTACACATACCATCTATGTATATTTGTTTAGAGAGCATTGCGTATTTATATCGATTAATAGGAAACCGTCAGTATAGAATAAACACCGCTGACGATTTCGGAGTAGGCGGTACGGTTGCCGCCTTTGACGCGAGCGGTAACGGTTACTTTCCAAACCACCGGGGCAATGCTGGCGGATCCGCCCATGGAAAAGGCCGGCAACGGTGGTGCTTCGAATCCTTTCAGTTGGCCGATGGGGCTCAGGGCGCTGGGGTTCACGGATGCGACGTCGTCCACAAGGTAGCCTTCCATGTCTTGTTGGGTGCCGGTAATATAAAATCGCTCCAATCCTTCGGTCTTCTGGGTGGTGCCTGAGCCGGGGCTCTCGCCGGGTAAGGTCGGACCTTCAATTGCGCTGGAATAGCGTTTGATGCCTTGTACTGATTCGGCGTCCGGATAGTTGTAGATCAGGTTGCGTACTTCTTCAAGGCCTTGCACGGCGGCATAATACGCGGATTTACTGAGCTGGTAGTTCTGGGTGGTATAGATTTCGGTGGTGCCGACGTCTAATAGTCCGGTGACTAATACGGATAAGATCAGTACGGCGATGATGGTCAAGATCAGGATGCTTCCGCGTTCTTTGGAAGTTCTTGTTTTGTCTGTCATTGTTCTGCTCCTTAATTTTCAGGCGATGTTTAGAGGATTATATTGAAGTTCCGGGGTTCTACTGTAAATGATGAAATTTTGACTCCGAACTTCCCTTTGGCGGATAATGTGTCTGCCTCGGTACGGTCGCCCAAGACGGGCAGTTTGGGTTGTACGTAGTCTTTGCCTCTCATTCCACCGTATTGATCGGTTATGGTAACCAGAGAGACTCTGATTTCTTTTAATCTCCGGGCCCGCAGGTCGGCGATTAAGTCGATATTGCTGGCGGAACTGGTGCCGCCGGCAAAATAGTAGTGCGCATTTTCGGGCACGGTGCTGCGGTTGGCGGTGCTGAAATCGGTGTAGGCGACATAGGATATTTGCATATCCCAAATGTTTTCGGAGATTATACTTTTTTCTACGTCTGTATAGGTTGCGCCCAAGACATCGATGACGCCTTTGGTGTCGGTTACTTTGATCAATCGCCGTATTTTGGAACCGATTTTGGTATTGACGTCCTCTTCGAAGAGGTAAATGGCGAAATTGGAGAGACGGATCACCGGAGAACCGGCGGCGTAGGTGACGTCTTTGCCGGTTTGACCACTGAGGGATGTGTCGTAATATAGGCCGGAAAGTAATTGGGCTGAATAGTATACGGGTAGTGCTCGGGTTGTGATGGAGCTGGAATCGACGGAGGCCACGGAAAAGATGTAATAGCCGTCCGTGCCGATGACGATCCCTTTGTCGCCGGCTTGCCACGGAGGCGAATCTACTGGATCGGTGACGGAATCGGGGACCAATGTGGAGTTCACATTGAGTGTATTGCTTGCTGCTCCGAATGAGGATGTTAGTTTGGTCACGGCTTCGGGGTCGCCGGTGGCCACGATGATGCCGTCCGGCGCCAGGGTGGAGTTGAGGGGGTAGATGCCGTTAAAATAGGCTTCCGATGCTAAAAAGGCTCCGGTATGGGACAGGGTCAACACGGATCCGGCATCTTTCAGCTCTTCGGCAAATACTGTCGTTATATATCGATTGTCTTGTTGAATCGCCATTCTGGCTTGCTCGGTTTTGGTGGCGTTACCGAAGTATACGATCATGTTATAGACTGGAATCAGGATGAACAAAAATATGCTCATGGCTACCATGGTCTCGATGAAGGAGAAGCCTTGCTCTCGACGTTGTCGTTTCTGTTTCATTTGATCCCCCTTTTGGTTTCTAATAAGACTTTAAAGGGATAATTCGCTCCTGTCAGGGGGAATTCCACGGTCACCCTGATGGTTGCAATTTGTCCCAGCAGATCGATGTTCACGTCGGTGGTACGGCGGTATTGTTTCTGTACATTGGGGTTGGCTGCTGTGTCATAGATTTCGAAGCCTTCGTCTTTATGGATGATGTAATCTATGTAGGTCTCGGTTATCATCTGCGGTGTTGGGAACTTCAATAGTTCTTCCAGTCGTTGTTCGGCTAATTGTGCGGCTACGTTTTTCCGGCTGGTGGTGCGGGAATTCAGTTGCTGCTGAGAAAAGCCCCCCATGATGGATACGACGACGAACGCTATGATCATGACGGAGATTAGTGCTTCTATTAAGGACGAGCCTTGTTCCGGCTGCGTCGCTTTTTTTATGGCCCGGTTCACTTGTGGCTGTTTAATCGGTTTAGTCTTCAATTTTGATTCCTCCCGACGGGTAAATGATCAGTTTTTTTTTATAGTCAGGTACTTCATTTTTATAATTTTTCTTGATGAATTCTACTTCCACGCTAATTGCCGCCCCGTTGACTTTCATGGGATATTCTTTGATGATTCCCATTGAGTTGACGACGAAGTCTGTTGTTGTGGCCGGGTCAAAAAATGTGTCGTCGCCGAATTGTTCATTTTTCCTAAAGTCTGTAAAATTGACGATGTCGCCGACGCTGTCTTGCAGTCTTATGGTGTACTGATTGCCTTTATCGTTGAATACGATGGCCACGTAACGATTTTCACGGGAGGCTAATTGTCGGGCGAAGGAGAAATCTGCGACGAAGCGATTGACTGATGAAGTAAAAGTTCCTCGTTGAAACGAACTGCGCCCGATGCCGATGGAAGCGATTAACATCACCGCCATGAGGGCGAGGGTGATTAGCATTTCTATGACGGTGAATCCTCTTGTGTTTCTTTTTGTTTTATTCATTTTTTCACTCCGGATATGTAAGGCATTTTTTGTGCCGGCGTGGTGTTGGGGGCGGAAGGGTTGGGGTGATCGGTTCTTATCTTGTTGTCTGGCCTCTTTGTCGGGGTCTGTCTTTTTTTTTGTTGTTGCTGCGGCCGGACTGTTTTGTTTTTCTATGTGTGTAATTATTCCCCACATAGGAAGGTGAATTCACAGTCCGGCTTGTTGGTTAACGGTGGTTCACGGTGTTGCCGGTACGGGCCGGGCTGTGTTGGTTGGTTTTTGCTTGGTTTGTTCTTTGATGACTTCGGCTAGTCGTTTGATGCCTTCGGTGATCTGGTCTGTTTCGGCAAAGGAAAAGTTTAGGCGCAGGGTTTGTTTGTCGAGGCCTTCGGGGTCGAATGCGGAGCCGGTGACATAGGCGACTTTCTTTTCTACTGCTTGCAGGAACATGTCAACGGCGTTCATTCCTTCGGGAAGTGTCACCCACAGAAACAGGCCGCCCTCCGGTCGGGTCCAATGGATGCCTGGTAGGTCTCCTAGGTGTTGGTCCATTTGGGTCAGCATGTGCTTGCATTTTTCGCTGTAGGCGGTGATAATTTTGTTGATTTGTTTTTCCAATCCGCCCCTTTTGATGAACTCTGCCAGGATGGCTTGGTTGAAGGGTGGTGCGCAG
>Ga0210347_1028186_pt1 | contig 14708 bp, 6 predicted proteins | sample S456metaT_FD_159705 | JGI IMG/M metagenome (GOLD analysis project Ga0210347, IMG submission 159705) | Metatranscriptome of estuarine sediment microbial communities from the Columbia River estuary, Washington, United States - S.456... | ecosystem: Environmental > Aquatic > Marine > Intertidal zone...
GGGAAGGCTACTCACCTGGACGGGAAGGCTACTCACCTGGACGGGAAGGCTACTCACCTGGACGGAAAGGCTACTCACCTGGACGGAAAGGCTACTCACCTGGACGGGAAGGCTACTCAGCCTCAACAACAGACAACTGAAATTTCGGAACAGCCGATTACAAAGGGATTTACCGTGTATTTTGATGTGTAGGGATTCAAAAGCAGCATTGCCGGTAAAAAGGGCGCAGAGCACACAACAAAAATTTGCCATACAGGTAAATTTATTATATAATTTTTATGTCCGAAAAAAAAAGGAGTTGCTGTCATGAGCCCCAGGCAAGACGACATAACGGTTAAGAATAAGAAAATACGCGACACGTTTCAACACGAATCCGCACTGCTGGATATTATAAACGAAACCATCACAGATCCCGACAGCGATCGGGAAAAACTGTTGGAAGCCTGCCGCTTCATCGGCAAGGAATACCACAAACTACTGCGCAACACGATTAAAATTACCCGAGTGGGCGACTCCAACCAACGGAAGCTGCTGCACATGCTGGAACTGGAACAAGAGAAATTACGCCTGGAACAAGAAGTCAAGGACCGTACCCGTGAGATTGAAGAAAAGAACCGTCTGTTGGAAGAACAGTCGGAAAAACTTAAAGAAATGGATCGACTTAAGTCGCGCTTCTTCGCCAATATCTCCCACGAGTTCCGCACGCCGCTGACTCTGATTATGGGACCGCTGGAACAAGTGATCAACGACTACGACGATCCCCGCCTGATTGAATCCATGGTGCCGGCATTGCGCAATTCTCAACGATTGTTGGCGCTGATCAACCAACTCTTAGACCTGTCCAAACTGGAAGGCGGGCGCATGACGCTGCACGCGGTTCGACAGGACGTAATTCCTTTTTTGAAAGGGGTACTCTCCTCCTTTCATTCTCCGGCGGCGCCCAAACGGGTGCAACTGGAAATTGAATCCCCACAGGAAACCATTCTTCTCTATTTCGACGACGAAAAACTGGAAAAGGTCCTAGTTAACCTTGTGGCCAATGCTGTGAAATTTACTCCCGAAGACAGCTGTATCAGAGTGACGGTCAGGGAACAACGGCAAGGCAATAAGCAATTCCCGGAGGGCTTTCTGGAAATTGTCACGGCGGACAATGGTATCGGTATCCCTCACGCCCAACTGCCTTATATTTTTGACCGCTTCTACCAAGTGGAAGATGCCGATAAAACAAATCTTAAGATTAAACAGACGGGCACCGGAATCGGACTGGCTCTAGTGAAAGAGTTGATCGACCTACACCATGGTTCCGTCTCGTTGACAAGTCGTCAAGGGGAAAACAGCGGCACGGAATTTACCGTACGTTTACCGCTGGGAAAATCTCTGTTTAAGCCGAGCGAGTTCAGCAGCAATGACCATCGGTCCCCGACGGACAAATTCAACCACTTGTTGCTCGATCTTGATGACCCGACAGTGACTGATACCAATGGAACGGATGAACACTCAGACGAATCCGATGCATCGAAACCAGAAAAACAAATACTGCTGGTAGTGGAAGATAACCCCGAAGTACGCCGTTATATATGCCGTCCGTTGCAACATGAGTATGAGGTTAAAGAAGCCTGCAACGGCAAAGAAGGACTGGAGGCCGCACTCAGAATCATTCCCGACTTGATCATCAGCGACGTCATGATGCCTGAAATGGACGGATTCAGCATGTGCAAACAATTAAAGAAGGATGTGAAAACCAGTCATATCCCGATCATCCTATTAACAGCACGGGCGTCGGACGAAAGTGTAATCAAAGGTCTGGAACAAGGAGCCGATGATTATATTACCAAACCGTTTAACAGTAAGATCTTGAAGACCCGCATCAAAAATTTGATCGATCTGCGCCGCCATTACCAGCAAGGAATCCAACGTGAACTGATGCTGCAACCTTCGGAAATAAAAATTTCTTCTATTGATGGAGAATTTATGAAAGACTTGAAATCAATACTGGATAAAAACCTGTCTTCTTCCGAATTCAATGTGGAAGACTTGGCTGACCGACTGTTTATGAGTCGCGCGACGCTGAACCGGAAACTGCGCAGCCTCAGCGGCGAATCTACGAACAAGTTCATCCAATCCTATCGGTTGCAACGGGCAGCGCAACTGCTGAAAGCCGATTTCGGTAATGTGACGGAAGTGGCCTTTGAAGTGGGCTTTTCAAATTCGGCCTACTTCACCCGTTGCTTTAAAGAGAAATTTCATCAACTGCCTCACAATTACGCCGGTGGATCCCATATGGAGGCCTTGCTATAGGACCAGAGCGCCCCCACGCCGAGGAACAGTCATAAAACCTTCCCGAAGTCGTAAAACCTTCCCGGCGATGGAGTCTTAAATGAAGAGCCTTAGATGAAGAGTCTTAAATGAAGAGTCTCAAATGAAGAGATAATTATGATTGGATTTTACTAATTTTTGACTGGATAATGATATCTTATCCTTCCGAACTTCCTTATACTGTTTCCATAATTATTAAAGTGGAGGTAATATAAAATGAGTCGTTTAAAAGAAGAAAATGAAAACAAGTGCTTTTCACTATTGAGAGATTTTATTGCTGACAGTACCATGCCTGGGAACAAAAAAGAAATTGCCGTCCTTGCTCTCACTCAACTACAGCGAATCGCCGCTGGTGAAAAGAAAGACAAACCCGATGATCCGACATTTCGTTGTTACCTGAGACCACGAGCCGACGCCTGATTCAGTGACATGCTGAACTAAACCCATGCTGAACTAAACCCACCAAAAAGTAGACCGATACTTTTTCTCACTCGATGGGAGGAACGGGCTTAAATGCCCGTTCCTTCCGTTATGTTTCACAGCTCTCTATCCCAAACAGCTATCAATAAAAATCGTCACGAATATTCACAATCAAACAGAATAAATTTATTTGATTTTCAGACGGGAATCGTATACCATATACAAGATGAACGAGGAAAAAACATGGTTGGCATATCAACACTAAAAAAGCTCCTGGTAAGCCTTTGTTTGTTTGCAACATCCGCCCTGTTGCCGGCGTTGAGTCCGGATCGTCATATTACGCAATATAATATAGAACACTGGAACCTGGAACAAGGCCTGCCGTCCAATACCGTTTATACCATTTTACAGAGCCGCCTCGGCTACCTGTGGTTGGGTACCCAGGACGGTTTGATTCGCTTCGACGGATTACAGTTCGAGGTACTCAATGTTGCTAAATATCCGAAACTGGGGTCCAATTCCATCCGCGCACTCCATGAAGACCGCGAAGGTTTTTTGTGGGTGGGTACCGATTCCGGAGGTTTGAGTCGCTATAAGGACGGTGAATTTATTCACTTTCCTGTTAAGGATTTTCCTTTCCTCAAAGATATTCGTACCCTTTGCACCGATAAATGGGGGAAACTGTGGATCGGTAGTTTCACCAACGGCCTGACTCGCTTCAGCAACGGAAGCTTCCAGCACCAAAAACGAAGCGACAGCCTGCCGGACTATCGGGTACGAACCATACGCCCGGATAAACAACAAAACCTATGGATTACGACGTCTACCGACATTTTAGAGATGTCCGAGCCCTGGGCGTTCAAAATTCATGCACCCAACACACCGTTTGCGAAGACAGTGTCTCTTTTTCACAACGAGAGCGGGGATTTGTGGATCGGTACCTCTGCCCAGGGACTGGCCCGCAAACAAGAGAATTGCTATACATTGTTCGGCAAAGGCGACGGACTGCCTGATCTGACCATTACCTGCATGCTGCCGGATAAGTCCGGTAGTATTTGGTTCGGTACCGACGACGGCGGATTGGTACGCATGCAGACCGATAAAAGCACCCCCTTCACTTCCATCCTGGCGGGTACGTCGGTCTATTCATTGTTTGAAGACCGAGAAGGCAGTCTCTGGGTGGGCACGCTGGATAATGGCTTGTACCAGTTGAAAGATAATAAGTTCACAACCTACTCTACTACCGAAGGGCTGCTTCACGACTATGTGAGCTGTGTTATGGAAACAGAAAAAGGCGATATCTTGATCGGAACCAAAGCCGGTTTGTCCCGCCTCCATGATGACCTTCTGCAAACCGTACTGACCCGGGCAAAGGGACTACTGCATGATACCGTGACCTCGTTGCTGGATGATGGAGACGGCGGATTGTGGATCGGTACGCTGGGCGGTTTAAATTTTTATAAAAACGGGAAACTTTCCGCCTTTACACGACGCGACGGTCTCCCGGACAATCATATCCTCCATTTGCAGGAAGGCGGCGCCGGATCTCTGTATATCGGAACAGCCGGGGGTCTGGCATACAAAACACCCGATTCGAAGTTCACTATTCATCAAAGTCTGATAGGTATCTATATCGAATGTCTTTTCCGGGACGCCGAAGGTAGACTTTGGGTAGGAACCGACACCGGCATGAACTATGTAACAGGTGATTCCATCACTCCTTTCCCGTTGCCGCCGGGTGTGACTTCAGACTCGTTTCGCAGTGTTTCTCAGGGCCGGGACCGCAGCATGTGGTTCGGCACCAACAACGGCCTGCTGCGTGTAAAAGACGGCGTACCGACAGTGTTCACAACGTTGTCCGGGTTGCTTGAAAACCATGTTTACGTGGTTATGGAAGATACACGGGGTTACCTGTGGTTGGCCGGTCGCAACGGAATTTCACGGGTTCCGATTCAAGAGCTGACGGATTTTGCCGCCAATAAGATCATGAAAGTCAAACCTCAATGGTATAATGAAAACGACGGCCTTAAGTCCCGCTGGAACACCGGTGACGGCTTTACTTCCCGTGACGGTCGCATGTGGTTCCCCACCAGTCAAGGTGTTGCCGTCATTGCACCCACCGAAATCAAAACCAATCAGGTCCCACCGAATGTGATAATAGAAAAAATCGCGGTCGACGGAGATATACTGGAAATCCACCAGCAGAAAGAGGAAATCCGGTTGGGCCCGGGCATAAAACGACTGACGTTTTTTTATACCGGAATTAGTTTCTTGAACGCCGGGGACATTCAATTTAAATTAAAATTATTCGGATTCGACACCGATTGGGAGGAAATGGGCACACAACGCAGCACAACATATACCGGCCTGACTCCCGGTCAATACCGGCTCATGGTCAACGCCCGCAACAGCGACGGCACAACATCTGAAAAAGAGGCATCCTTCAGTTTTTATTTAGAACCTTATTTTTACCAAACAGCATGGTTTTATGTGGTGGCAGGCCTTTTGTTGATTTTGCTGGTAACCGCCGTCGTCCGCTTTCGTTTGCGCAACCTGAAGCTTCAGGCATTGCAATTAAGTTCCCTAGTGGACGAACGGACCAGCGACCTGGAAAACCGTAACCGCCAATTGCAAGCGACTCAGGAAGATTTACGCAGTTCCAATAACGTGATCGAAGCCAAGAACCGACAATTGGAATCCCAGTCGGAACAATTGAAAGAGCTGGATATAGCCAAGACAAAGTTCTTTACAAATATTTCTCATGAATTCCGTACCCCCCTGACATTGATCATCGGGCCTCTGGAAAACATCCTGAGCGACAACCCCGATGCCCACTTAAAAGACCAAGCACAATTGATGCTGCGCAATTCGCGCCGTCTGTTGGATTTAGTGAATCAATTGCTGGAACTGGCGCGCTTCGACAGTGGAAAAATGCGCTTGAAAGCGTCCCTCCATAAAGTGTCCCCCTTTATTGCCAATGTAGTGGGCTGCTTTAAACCGCTGGCCGTTAAAAACAATGTGAATCTGACGATTGTTCAAAACAACGCCGAACCGGAAGTCTATTTCGACCCGGAAAAGCTGGAAAAAATTATTTCTAATTTACTTTCCAATGCCTTTAATTATACCCCGAAAAACGGCAGCATCACCATCACCGTCACGCACCGGAAAGAAGATGCGACGTTTCCCCAGGGGAGCATTGACATTGCAGTGCAGGACACCGGGGCCGGTATCCCCGCCGAACAGATTCCCTTTATATTCAATCGTTTTTTCCGGGGTAAAAACACACATCAGTACTTGCGCAAAGGATCCGGTATCGGCCTCTCACTCACACGGGAACTGGTGCTGCTGCACCGTGGCCGTATCGAAGTAGTCAGCCGTTGTACCAATGATAAAAACCGGGGCACCTGCTTTACCATTACGTTGCCGGTGGGCAAAGAGCACCTGCAAAAAGACGAAGCCGTGGATATGAGCACCGATGATCTGAAAAACATGAGGGCTGAGCAGAAAAGCGCCGGGTCGCCATTGTTCTATGACGATACGGAGGATGATGTAAATGCCGAACCGGATGATGAGACGGCCAAAAACGACGCAGCCGAGGAACAAGAAAAGAAAAACAAATCGCCCCAAAAACCTCTGGTATTAGTGGTGGAAGATAATGAAGATGTGAGAGAGCACATCAAAAATTCCCTGAGATTCGATTTCAGGATAGTCGAAGCAGGAGACGGCGACGATGGAATCCGGCAAGCCATCCAATTAGTCCCGGATCTGGTGATCAGTGATATTATGATGCCCATTAAAGACGGGCTCCAGTTGTGCGGCACGTTAAAAAACGATATCGCCACCAGTCATATTCCCATCATTCTATTAACCGCCCGAGTATCGGACGAATATATTATACAGGGTCTCAACGCCGGTGCGAACGATTATATTACCAAACCTTTCAGCACACAGGTATTGTCGGCCCGGGTTCAGAACCTGATCGAATTGTGCGCCCAGATGCAAATGCGCCATATGCTGCGCATGGAATTGCAACAAGAAAATCTTAATGAGTCCGATATGGACGACCAATTCATGAAACAATTGGAAATCATATTAGAAGCCAATTTAAGCACTGCTAATTTTAATGTGGACGCTCTGAGCCGTGAGCTGAAAATGAGCCAAGCCACACTATACCGGAAACTACATGCCTTGACCGGCGACACCCCTACCCGCTACATTCGTTCTTACCGCATCAAGCGATCAGCGCAGATCATCGCCGCCGGCGGCAATACACCGATTGCAGATATTGCGTTGAGCGTCGGGTTCCCGGACAGATCTTATTTTGCCCGCTGTTTTAAGAATCAATTTCATTGTTTACCCTCAGACTACCCCTACGTCGGCTTCAAGGCAAGCGACCCGTCGGTAGAGGCCATGCAGACAGACTCCATGACGGCAACCCCAATCACAGAGGAAAATACGCCCACTGAAAAAATAAATAAAATTGATGCGATACCGTTGATACTGGTGGTGGAAGACAATCAGGATGCCCGCACCTTTATTCGCAAAGCATTGGAACCGAAATACCGTGTAGAAGAAGCGGTGGATGGTGCGGAAGGAATTAAAAAGGCACTGGCGCTGATCCCCGACATGATCATCAGCGACGTGATGATGCCGGATACCGACGGTTTTGAACTGTGCCGGCAGTTAAAAAAACACATTTCCACCAGCCATGTACCGATTGTACTATTGACCGCCAAAGTCTCGGAAGACAGTGTGGTCAAAGGTCTAAAACAGGGCGCGGACGATTACATCACCAAACCCTTTAATACTGAAATCCTGTTGACACGCATCGACAATTTAATTCACTTGCGCCTCCAGATGCAGAGACAGCGTATCCGTCAAATGGCCCTGATGCCCTCCTTTATCGGAGAGTCGAAAATAGACAAAGAATTCATTACCGAAGTTCACGACATCATGGATAAAAACCTGTCCAATTCGGAATTCAACGTCGAGCAGTTAGCCCGAAAATTGTATTTGAGCAGTGCGACACTTTACCGCAAACTCCAGGCCCTAACCGGTGAGATCCCCTCTCATTACATACGTTCGTATCGGTTACATCGCGCCGTAGATATGCTGAAGAACAGTCAATTAAGCATCACGGAGGTAGCATTCGAAGTAGGCTTCGGCAGCCGATCTTATTTTACTCGCTGCTTCAGGGAAAAATTTCACCACCTACCCTCGATCTACAAATCCTCAAACGATTAAGTAAGACCAAAGCCTACAGCCTCACATCATATAAGTTATAAAATCTATAACCAGCAACCTACAACCCAGCCCCCCCCGTCCGTGACCGTCCGTGTCCGTCCGTGACAGTCCGTGACCGTCCGTGACACCCCTGAATGGAAATTCTTATTATTTTGATCGATAATTGCTAACCTCCCCGAAATAAATAATACATAATAAAGACAAGTAGAATCTCTCTTGATTCCACTTAAGCTCAACAGCCTTACTCAAAACAATTAAAGTATTGTAAGGGGGGATTGGAAGGGACAGAATCACCAACGGTGTGCTCGGACCAACGCCTCTTTTATTGACTGAGCCTGTTGATAATATCGGCTGGATAGTTTCAGATCACCTTTTGCCGAGAAAAGATCCGCCAGGATATAATAACCGAAAGCCGTATATTTATCCGGCGGTTGGAGGCGGACACCGATAAGACAAAGACGTTCCACTTCATCCAGGCGCGAGCGTCGGTCCAAGTAATATTTAGCAGCCATAAAATATGCAATGTTGAATTGAGGGTTGCATTCAATAGTACGCAGATAATAAGTTAACGCTTCGTCCAAGTGTCCGCTTTTACGCAGCAGTTCAGCCAAATTGTAAGCCGATTGGTAATGATCGGGGAAAGAAGCCAATTCTTTTTTATAATATTCAATTGCCTGTTGCGTCTTGCCGGCCTCTTCTTCCAGTCGGGCCAGATGATAATTAACTTCCCTGAGGCGGAGATTAGTGACCTTTTTTATAGATTCCGCAGCTCGAGCGATTTCTCCCTGGGCCAGATATATTCCGGTTAACTTGTTATATGCCCTGGGATTGATTTTTTCAACTGCAATGGATTGAAGCAGAACCTTTCGGGCGGCAGCATAATCTTTTTTAAGAATATACAAAGAGGCCAGCTCATTTAAAATACCGTGATCGTCGGGGAAGGTAGTCAGAAAACCTCGGGCCGCTACGATACCCCGGTCGTATTGCCCCAGCCGGATCAATGTATTGAGCACATTGATCATAGCGGCGTTATAATCGGGTTTTTGTGCCAACACCTTGTAATATTGAGCCAATGCTTGTTCCTGCATATTTTTCTTACTGTAGAGGATACCCAGTTGCAGGAACCCGTCAGTGAGGCCCGGTTCGTCGGTAATGACTTTTTTTAAAAGTTCAATAGCCTGATCGTATTCCTTAGCAGCCATCAGGTCTTTAGCGCGCGACAAGTTGCTGAAGACCCGGACTTTGTCTTTAGGGTCCGGCAGATCCATCTTGCCGCTGGTGTCCACGACGGAGGTGATATAACCCAAAGCCGCTAGTTTCTTTAAATCGTCACGGGCAAGTTTTTTGTTCTCGCCCGGTTTCCGGGCATTTTTAGATTTTTCAGCGATGAAACGTTGGAAAAGCTTTTTCACTACTCCCGCTTGGTAGGATTTTTTCAGCGCCAGATTGTCCGTTTCCGGCAGATCTGTGGAGAGGTCGAACATTTCAGGTCGGGGGGCAATGATATATTTCATGTGGTCATCGTAAAATAGAGCTTTTAATTCAGACCAGCCGAAATGAAAGCGAGGGTAATAAGTTTCCGAATAGGCCGTATTTTTGGTTCGTTCTTTGTCGCCCTTCATCAAGCCCAGCATCGATTGCCCCTGATACGCCTCGGGCAAAGGGAATCCCAGTGCGTCCATAATAGTAGGTGCAATATCAATCAATTCCACAATATTGCGCACCTTTTTGACGGGAAAAGGGCGGGGGGCGCGAATAATCAAAGGTACCCAGACAGTAGGTTGATAAATAAAAAAACCATGCGTTCGTTCGCCGTGTTGGCCCAGACTTTCGCCGTGGTCCGCCGTTAGGATAATCAAGCAGCGCTGGTAGAGACCTTCTTTTTTTAAAAAGTCAAAGAACAGCTCCAGTTGATGGTCCATGTACTCTACCTCGCCGCGGTAGGGATTGCGGGGATATTTTTCTTTATAGGGGGACGGCGGGTCATAGGGAGTATGAGGGTCATAGAGATGAATCCAGGTAAAAAAAGGTTTTGTTTTTCTAACATTATCCGCTTGCCGTAATTTGAACCAGTTAGTCGCATTATTTAAAACCACTTCAGCCGATTTTTGCACATTGCCCAGGGAAATGCTTTCGTATTGGGAGAGGTCAAAGTCATCAGAATACGTATCGAAGCCCTGGTTGAAGCCCCACCTGGAATGCAGCACATAGGAGGCAATAAAAGCCGAAGTTTCGAAACCTTGTTTTTGCAGAGATTCGCTGATCATTTCAAGTTCTTGAGGCACCAGGAAGCCGCCGTTGTCGCGAATTTGGTGATGCAGCGGATAAGTACCTGAAAGAAGTGACGTATGAGACGGGAGGGTCAGCGGAGTTTGGGCGATACAACGTTCAAACAGGACACCTTCGGCGGCTACGGCGTCAATCGCAGGAGTATCAGCCTTACCCTGATTATAGGCCCCGACAAAATCAGCGCGCAACGTATCCAGAGTAATCAACACAACATTTACATCGAGTAATTTCTCCTCCCGGGGTTCCCCGCAAGACACCACAAGAAAAAAAACCAAAACAACCAAGCCAATAAATTTCATCAAAAAGTTAAACGTTCTTGCGGAGGTCCGGGGGCAGTTCTTTCAAGAAGAGCCCCCGGCCGCCGGAGGCAATTAGAACCAGAATCTCAACCCGGCCCGGAACGCCCGTGGCCTGGTCAGAGTCAGCACAGTCTCAAACGTAGGTTGCACTTCATCGTATTCAGTAACAAACCCCTCATTAAACAAATTAAACACATCAAAAATAAGACCTATCCTACGATTAGCACCCAAGTTGAAGGTCTTTTCCAGACGCAAATTCAAATTAGTTTGCGTCGGGTAGCGATGGGAACCACGGGGTTCGACAAAAACCTCCGTTCGGTTCAAATCAACCGAATCAGGCAACTTAACTTTCATCGTATAAGTATTCCCGGTAATCAAATGGAAATTAGCATTCAAATTAATACCGAAAGGCAAAACAACCGAACCCTGTAATTTCAGCATATGAGTCGGGTCGCCGCTAAGACGACCGTCCGCGAAAATCTGGTTGTTGGGCAGTTCGAACAATTGAGTTGTTCCGGCACCAGTTACGGAGCTGTTATCCACATTACCCCGCGCCTTACTAAAAACATAAGAGGCCATAAACTGCCATTTATTAGAGAAGCGTTTATTAACCAAAAATTCAATCCCGGTATAACGTCGAAAAGGAGTTGCTGCAACAATGCCGTAATCGCCTTTCTTAGGATTAGTAATCATAAAAACGGAGTTTTCCGGATCGTCGATGGAATAGACATCAAAGGTCTGGTTAGAATAGGAGTCCGTATAGCTGACTTTTTCAAATTGGCCGCCGATATCCACAGCTCCGATCTGATTGTAATTGCGACGATAAATAAAAGTCGCTCCAACGGAAAGATCTTTGATTACCTGACGTTCCAGGCCGAAGGTCAACTGGTCCATGTAGGACTGTTTCAAGTCGTCGGACATGCGGTATCGACTTTGGCCGGCGGGGAAATGGAAATCCTGAATGAACTGGTCGTTTTCATAATGATAAATATTATAATCCTGTTTATTGTTGGAGAGACGGGCGAAGGTGGAAATATAGGCACTTTCGTAATAGCGGCCCCAATGGGCTTTAAGCGCAGTGGAGTGGTCGCCGAAAACATCGAATGTAAGACCAATACGAGGCGCCAAAGAGGGTTTGGGTTTGTATTGGGTCCCAGCGACGTCTTTGACGCTGCCCCGCGACATATCCAGACGAACACCGGGGTTGACGGTCAAGCGGTCGGTCACCGACCAGGAATCCTGGGCGTAAACGGAAACGGTGCTCAAGGTACTTCTGTAATCGTAGCCGTTGTATTCGTACATCAGGTAGGGTGCGCTGTTGTAATCTATGTAAAACTTCCCGCCGGAGTAAGTGAACTGATCTTTCTGATCTACGGCAGTTAGTTCAGCGCCCATTTTAAAATCATGGTTACCCATGAAGTCGTCGGCATGATGGGTGACGGAGACGCTGGCCTGGAATCTGGAGCGACCGTAATAGGCGTAATATTGATGGTTGATTGAATTAATACCGGTTGCTTGGTCGGTGTGTCCGGGCAGGTCACTACCGGAAAAGGGTACCAATTCATAATAACCTTTAAAATAGGCTACTTTGGCTTCTAAAAAAGTAAAATCGGATAACATATGATAGACGCTGATATTTCCGACTACGGACGGCGAGATCTGGTTATGGGTTGCTTCTTCAAGGGTCTGGGCATTACCGGCCCGTCCGGTGCCGTCAAAAGCGTCGTACTCACCGAAAGCCAAGACTCGGGTCTTCTTGCCGGGCTGCCATGTGAGTTTCAAAAAAATCTTGGGTTGTTTGTAATTCAAATCATAATCGGTGCCGGAAAGGGCTTCGATTTCCCGTTGATAAAACGCTGAAGCAAAAAAAGTCAGTTTATCTTTGATAATCGGTCCGCCCAGGTCTAGGTGTCCATTGTACATCTTGACGCCGCCGGCGGCAAAATCGGGATCATCGGAATTGGAACTGTTCCAATCCTCGCCCTGATAAAGAATTTCACCGTAGCCTTTGAAACTATTGCCGCCGGATTTGGTGACGGAATTGAAGACCACGCCGGTAAAACCGCCGTACTCAGCCGGAGCACCGATACCGCTGATGGACACTTCTGCGATAATATTATAGTCCATAAATACCCAGGCAGTACCTGCGTCGGGATCCGAAACGTCGAGACCGTCCATATGATAGGCGATGCCTGTAGACTGTGACGCTCCGTAGGCGACGTCCGACGTGATGCCGGGTGCCAAGTTTACTAAATCGATGGATGTCTGGGTGTTGGGAATATTTTGCAAATAGTCCGAGGTCATCTCGATAGATGCAGTAGATGAAGTTTTTACGTCCACTAATGCGGATTTCCCGACCACGACGATTTCTTCGGTAATCTCGCCCTGCTTTAATCTTAGATCCACGGAAAATGTCTTGCCTGTATGTATTTTTATTCCGGTCTGTCTGGCTGTGGCGAATCCTTCCAATGTTGCGGTGACATGATATATACCGGGTTGAATTCCTACAAATCGGTAACGCCCTTCTTCATTGGTAATGGTGGTCTGTTTGGCACCGGCAACGACATCGGAATTTAATGTCACCAACACTCCGGGTACGGGGCTGGCGTCTTCTAATAAGGCTAGTCCGGTAACTGCTCCCGTCTCACGAGACTGGGAATATCCTAGGCTTACCAAAACCAACAATACCACGGCTAAAGAGATAAAAATTTTGCTGTTTTTCATATATACCTCCTTTTCTTTTTTTATTATAAAAGTATAAATAAAAAATAGCAATATCTCTACCATTATTTTCTTAAAAAAAATTCCCGCTATAGGCTGATGTGAGGAATTTCGAGACGTTATTGGAGCGAATAATATCCATATTATTGGGACGGGCTCCATTCTTTTGGAATCCGGCTGCTGCTCTGAGTTCCAACGGGCAGAGACAGTAACGGAGAGTCCTTGCCGTCCCGGGACATCATAGGCTTGCACGTAACGTCCCCCTCCGCTCCGAGCGTAATCACCGACATGGAAATTATTTCGGCGTCGGGAAGTGTCGAACTATTGACATTGACGGTCAATATTAACCGGGTTTATAAAGAACAACCCGAGGTTTATAGCACCATGACTGCGGGGGCAATAGAGCATTACCACCGTCACCCTGGCGGATTTTCCCAGCGGGAATCCAGTTAGAGTTTTAATGATCACTGTTTCAAGCTCATGGTTCACCTCCTACCAGTCACAGCAACAAAGCGGTTTGCGGTAATCAGCAAAAAAAAACAGCCGGCACTATAATTGCATATATATACCTGAAATAAACGTACGACGAGTAAAACAATTATGAAAAACAAAAAAAGATATGACATAGACGGAATCTCGACTGGAGGCCCGCAATGACGAAAAAATGGTTTTTTATGCCGATCGTGATAATGGTTGTAGTATTTGCATGGGTTGTTTCAATGGCTGGGGAAAAGGTGGATCCCACCGGTGTGATGAGACGACTGCTGGAAATGGAGCGTACTCACAGCGAAGCGGTTCAATCATTTTTGGGCCACCTAAAACTGGACTATCATCCGGATTTCGGTAAGATCGGTCGGGATGTGTTGCCGGTTCACCCCGAAGGCTGGAATGAAGCCTATGTAGCGGAACTGTTTCCCCGTTCCAAAATCGTCAAAGTGGAATCCATCACCCGAGCGGAATTTTCCGGCACCACCCTAGCGGGTCATCGTGCGGAAAACGGTTCCATATTTTATGTCTGGCATCGTTATACACGCGAAACCGGTGTATTCGTCACCGTACAAGTGGAAGGCAGCAGTGAGCCGCGCACCGCCATGGCTATCAATCGGGGCGGGAATCCGGTTTATCTCTCTTCCGACGATCTGGTGTGCCGTATAGACGGTCACCTGGTTTCCATGCGCATGGTGAAATGGTAACCGGGAGCACCGAAGGTTCCCAACTTTCTATAACCACCTTTTTAAAAAGTCACTGCTGTATTTCAACCGCCGACCTTGACATTCAAAGCCTATATTTTTCTTGACAAAATCGAGTTATTTGTTAAAATGTAAATTAGATAAATTATGGTGATTTTGTCAATGTTGTGCTGAATAGAGTTCGACATCTCAATTTCCGACAAAAATTGAATTGGGAGATATATGAAAA
>Ga0210347_1401728_pt1 | contig 14662 bp, 15 predicted proteins | sample S456metaT_FD_159705 | JGI IMG/M metagenome (GOLD analysis project Ga0210347, IMG submission 159705) | Metatranscriptome of estuarine sediment microbial communities from the Columbia River estuary, Washington, United States - S.456... | ecosystem: Environmental > Aquatic > Marine > Intertidal...
GAATCCTTAACCCCCAACCTGCAATACGGTTGGAGTCCGCTGCACAGTTTGCGTGACGATCGTTACAAGTACGTGGAAGCGCCTCGTCCTGAATTGTACGACCTGGAAAAAGATCCTCGGGAATTGAACAATCTGGTGCGTCGTTTCCCTGCCAAAGCGAAGCAATACAAAGCGGCCTTAAAACTGTTGATGGAGCAAACCGGCGCCGGCGCTCCCGAACCGGAAGAAGCCGACCTGGACCAGGAGACGCTCAAACGTTTGGCGACTCTGGGTTACATCGGCGGCAAAATCAATCGCAAGAAAAGCGGTGCTCAGGCGGACCCCAAAGACAAATTTGAAATTTTCGCCACTATCTCCTTGGCTGCTGAACACATTGCCCAGGAGAAATATGGTCCGGCTTCCGAAGCGTTGGAAAAGGTTTTGCAAAAAGACCCTAATATCCCGCAGGCGAAGTTGTTGCTGGCTACCAGTTACAACAAGACCAACCGCAACGACGAAGCCAAGGTTCAGTTGGACGAGATCCTGAAGGAAGACCCCAACAGTGTGCAGGCGTTGATCAGCTTGGCCAATATTTTGTTCGATGAAGGTAAGGATCAGGATGTTGTCACTCTTTGCAAGAAAGCAATCGCCGTGGATGAAAACAATACTCAGGCCTATACCTTGATCGGCGAGGTCTACATGGACCGCAAGGACCATGAGGGTGCGTTTCCTTTTATCAACAAAGCCGTCGAGATTCAACCCAAACTGACCCGCAACCTTCAGAATCTGGCCGGCTGTTTGATTGGTTTGAAAAAGTACGCTGAAGCCCGACCTATTCTGGAAAACATCATCAAAGAGAACCCCAAGTTCCCGCTCACCAATTTTCATCTGGGCTTGATGAGCGATGAACAGGGCGACGTGGAAACTGCACGGAAATTCTATCAATTGGAACTGAAAATCTACGACCAATGTGTTCCTGCTAAGTTCAATCTGGCCAAGTTGCTGTTGAAAACAGGCGACCGGGAAAGTTATGTCAGGATGATGGAAGAGGTGGTCAAAGCCGCTCCTAAAATGGCTGAAGGGTACTTGTTTCTAGCCCGTGGTTTGTTGTATGACGCTGAGGATTTGGACCGTATCCTGCTATTGGTGGAGAAAGGCATCGCTGTCGCCCGGTCGCCGCGCTTAAAAGCGTTTGGTTATTTCTTGACGGCGGATATCTACGATCGTAAGAAGTTGCCCCTTAAGGTCCGGGAGGCATTGCAAAAAGGAAATTTTTATAAAGATCAACAACACATAGAGTGATGAACGTTTACGGAATGTCATTAACACGTAATGATGAGACAGAGTTAGAACAACCAATGAAACTTTAATAACATTATAATGAGAGGAGTAACAATGAAGAAAGCATTGATAATAGCAGTCGTTTTGGGTTTGTGCTTAACACAGATCGTGCCGGTTTACGGTCAGGGGCAGTACCGGGAATATTATATTTACGGTAAAGTAACGGACACGGAAAATAATCCGCTGAACAAAGTGAAGATCAATTTAAAAGACACCAACACCAATCGCAAATACGGCACCAAGTCCAACAAAGACGGTGAATTTAAATTAGCCGGCTTGCCGCATGGTGTCTACGAGGTCGCGATGATTCTGGATGGGTTTCAGGTGCGAACTGATGAATGGCGTTTCGAGGCTCCCCAGACCCGGATGCAGAAGGTGGATGTCAAAACGACGGTGATGGTTTCTCAGGCGAAGTTGCTGGAGATTGAACGGTCTAAGACGGTGGAGGGGTGGTTCAAGGAAGCGACTGAAAAAGTACGCAAACAAGACTTTGATGGTGCGCAGTTGCTTTTGGATAAGATGTTGGCTCAGAATCCTGACGATGCTAATGCTCGTTATTTGATGGGGCTTTGTTTCATGAATAGGCAAAAAATTGCTGAAGCTATTGAACAGTTCCAGGCTGTGATCAAAGCGACTCCGGCTTTTGCCGGTGCGCACTATCAATTGGGGATTGGGTTTCAGAAAAACGGGCAAATGGATAAAGCGCTGGAAAGTTATAAAAAGGCGCTTGAATTGGAACCGGGTAATATGGTTAGTCTTTACAATAGTGGTATTATTTTGTATGAATCGGATCGTACGGAAGAGGCGGTTGCCTACTTTAAGAAAGCGCTGCAATTGAAACCGGGCGCCCCGGAGATTCTTGAGATGGCGGGGCTTTGTTATCTTAAATTGGAACAGTACGATAATGCTCTGGATTTTTTGGGTAAAGCGGTGGAGGCTTCGAAGGATCCTCGAAAGGTGAAGAGTTTGGGGGAGCTGGTGAATGATTTGAAATTGCAGTTGAATGTGAAATGACGCAGGGACACACGGACGGACACGGACACACGGACTGTCACGGACACACGGACACGGGGGCGGAATGGTGGGGGGGGCTTTTCAAAAAATGGTAGATGGTATATAATTACTTTTGAAATTGATTGTTGATTGAAGGCGGATATGAAATTTATTGAGGTTGCACTGGGTATTGATATTGGTGGTACCAATACGGATGTTGGTTTGGTGGATGCTTTTGGGTGCATCTATGACAAGAGGAATATTCCTACAAATTCTTGTGAGCCGGCGGATGCTTTGTTTGATCGTTTGTTTGGTGCGTACCGTGAAATGGTCGCCGGCGGTGAACATCACTACCGATTAATCGGTATCGGCATTGGTGCGCCTAATGGGAATTATTATCGCGGTACTGTGGAACATCCACCTAATCTTAGTTGGGATGTGGTTAATGTTGTGGATATTGTGAAGCGTCATATGAAGGAACCGTGTATCCTGACTAACGATGCTAATGCTGCGGCTTTGGGCGAGATGGTATTTGGTGCGGCGCGGGGGATGAAGGATTTTGTTGAAATTACTTTGGGCACCGGCTTGGGGAGCGGTATTGTGGTGAATGGTCAATTGGTCTACGGTCATGACGGCTTTGCCGGCGAAATTGGACACACTGTTGTTGAACCTATGGGCAGACGGTGTGCTTGTGGTAAATTGGGCTGCTTGGAAGCCTATGCTTCGGCTACGGGGATCGTTAATACTGTCAAAGGATTGCTGAGGCTTGAATCGAACCGAACCAATCCTCTGGGTGAAATCCCTTCTGTGTCGCTTTCTTCCAAACTGATTTATGACGCTGCCCGGGCGGGAAATCCGGTGGCTTTAGAAGCCTTTGAGTTTACCGGTCGTATGTTGGGTGAGGGGATGGCTAATACTGTGGCTCATTTGAATCCCGAGGCGATTATCTTTTTCGGTGGCTTGGCATTGGCGGGCGACCTATTGTTCAAACCTACTGCCCGGCATTTGGAAAAGAATGTTTTCACCGTTTACAAAGGCAAAACAAAACTTCTTCCTTCACAATTGCCTGAAAGAGACGCCGCCGTATTAGGCGCAAGCGCCCTTGTTTTTTCCAGTGTTTGAATAACTAGGCGAGTAGTGAATTAATTATTGCCCCATATCCGACGGATAGCCGATGCCGATAGTAAACACGGTTACGGATTTATTCCCCTCCGGGTAAACTTGCGGTTCACAAACGCTGCCTACTTCCGTACGGGTATCGAAAATGACCAGGTAGCCTTCATCAACCGATTCAGCAGCCAAATATTTTTGCGTTACTTGTTTGATTCCGGCTTGGATAAAAGCGGTAATATTAACCTGACGGTTCACTTTCGTTTCGATAATGTACCGCTTCCCTTTGTAGATTAGAAGAATATCCATTCGCCCCAGTCCGGTGGGAATTTCATAACGTAAGTCTCCGTCACCCTCTTTGTTTTGTCCCTGTTTAATTTGAGCCGGGGTAATTATTGAAATATTTACAGCCTTTGCATAGGTGTACGTTTCTTACTTTCAGGCAGCATTCGATGCAAACTTTTGCTCCTTCCAATTGGCATTTTTGTTTTCCATCGTTTGATTCGCAAATGGCGCAACTTACCATATTCTCCTCCGTTCTTATGAATTTCTATGTTTTTCCGGGTTTATGATAGTCTTTTCCGCCGGCGTTGTCAAGGGGATAAGGGCTGAAAAAAATGGTGGAGCCCTTTGCGCAGGCTGGTGTCGTGAATATAGGGCCATGGGTTTTTGAACAGCAGTGAGAATCCTAATGCGCAGGGGGAATGGCATTGGTTCCCGCAATGGGGTGGCGGGCCCCATTGGCGCCGGCCTTGAATTTTAAGGCGGGTAAGCGGTTTAAGACTTGCTCCAAATCCGGGTGCTGCAACGGTTCACCGCCGGTGATTACGACGCTGTTGCAATAGTTTCGGATGCTTTTTAAAATGGTGAGCGCTCGTGCGCCGTCGGGTTCGGTGAACGTCAACTGATGATAGGGCACGCCGGCTCCGTCGCTGCAATAGGGGCAACGGAACTCACATCGGTAGGTTAAATAATAGACTGCCGGAAAGGGATACCAGCGTTTCTTTGCCGGTGTCAGGCAATGATAAAGAAACTTTAAAAAATCCGTCATTTAATGGAACCCGCACCCCGCACCAGCGGTACCGATTTGGTCACTTGATGGGATTCGATCAGGTTGTACAGCCGTTGTTTGCCGTACATCAAGGTTTCGATGGACCCTCGGCAACTGGTCCAACAGTTGCGGCAGGTGCTTTCTTTTTGTTTGCGGCGCAGCTTTACCATTAGAGTTCCGATGTCCTCATGCAGGATATTGCCCACGCAGTCGTCCAATGTATCGACGCAGCGGGAGACGCCTCCGGTGCAATCTATGTTGAATAAATTCCGACCGGCGTAACAAAAGGGGGCGTTTTCTGCTGCGGACCTGGTGAAGCTTGCTATATAGCCGGGTATGGAGACGAAGTGCGGGTACTTTTTGCGCAGGTTCAATAGGAACCGACTCAATTCTTGGTTTCCGGTGCGTTTTGGTTTGGCGCCCCGGTTTGTGCTGTAGAGTGTCACCATGTAGGTGACGCCGATTTTTTTCGCCAGTTGAATCAGCGGTTCAATGTGCTTGAGGTTGTCGTCCATCACGACGGAGATCATATGCACTCGTTGATGGGGCGCGGTTCTGTTTTGTTGAAGCACTTTCAAGCCCTCGACGGCCCTCTGAAAGGCGCCGTCCATGCACCGTTGGCGGTCGTGTTTCCGGGGGTCGGCGTAGTCCAGCGAAATGCTTATTTCATGCATGCCGGCCTCGAACAAGGCCCGTGCCCGGTCCGGGGTGACGAACCAGCCGTTACTGATCATTACGGGGAAATTGTGCTGCGCCAGACAGGCGGTGATGCGTTCCAGATCTGGGTGCATCATGGGCTCACCGCCGCTGAGGGAGATGATCTGAGGTCCCAATGTTTTTAACTTCGCAGCGATGACTTCCGCCTGCACGACTGTTAAATAGGGCAGGTCTTTGTACGGGGAGTGATGGAAATCGCAAATCTTACATTTGAAATTACAGGCGTACAATAACTGAAGGTTCAAATGCACCATCCGTTTTCGTAGGAAGGAGCTTGCGTAACGTAATCGTTTTAAGGGGTGGTTAGAGTTGTTCATCATTGCCTCCCGGTTCCGCAAAATTGAAAAAAACATTTTCAGCGCACATAGGAATCAAGCGGTCGCCTAGTTGGGGATAGGGATTGCAGCATTTCGCCAAGCGGCCCAGGTCCATGGTGTCCACATCCATAAAATGATGAATGAAAATCGCTTTCATATGTTGCGCACCCAGAGCGATTTTTTGACGGTGGCTGGGGTTGTCTTGTTGCAGGCTGCGTAGAACGGTTTTCACCCGCTGCAAGACGTTTTGAGCCAGGTCGCTTGCATCAGCGGCGGACCAGAGTTCCATTAAGCGGTGACTGAGCACGTCGCTGCCTTTGCCGTCCAGGCCTGGTAGGGTTTTGTTGGCGCAGATGTCCAGGTAATCAGCTTCCCCAAGGAATTTTTTTAATGATACAAAACGCCCGTCTCCTACTACCAAGTAATAGGATAGGGCGAAACATGAAAAATGGGAACAGGGTAGGGGATTGAAATCTCCTGTGGACGCATAGGGGCTCTTTTCAATCTCTTTGACGACGCAGGGGACGGTGAGGCGGTATTTCTCCCGTTCCATAACTTCGGCATGACCGGTGAAGACGATGGGGTGAAACATCAGACTCAGTGCCCGGGACTGGAAAAAGAAATCCGTCAAGGCGGTGATTTCATGATCATTAATTCCTTTAGCGACGGTGGCCGTCAATGAATAGCGGATGTCTTCGGATTCCATCAGGCGGATCAATTCACGTTTCCATGCAGTTGTCTCTTCACCCCGCAACAGGCGCGACGCGGTCTCTGAGAAGCCGTCCATTTGCACTGCGGCGATGGTGCCGGTACGTTTGAACATTTGCTGCAGAGTCGGATCTTTCAACAGTTTCATGCCGTTGGTGGAAACGGAAACCTGCGCGACGCCTTCCTGCAACGCATAGTCGATCATAGCTTCCAACTGGGGGTGCAGGGTGGGTTCACCGCCGCTGAGATTGATTACGGTCACGGTGCCTTCGGTTTCAAACAGGTTGCGGATGATGGACTGGAACTGTTTTAAACTGAGTGAGAAAGACGGCCCGGGGTTTTTCAAACAAACGGGACAATCCATCTGACAGAGACTGTTGATTTCGATGACCGGCAGGCAGGTGTGTTGCTGATGTTGCGGGCACAGACCGCAGGACTCCGGACAGCCTTTGAATTGTGCGACGTTTCGTTTCAGCGGTTCCTGGCCCGGTTTGACATAGAAGCGACTGGACTCATACCAAGACACATCCGACGAAACCAGGACGCGGCTGAAGCCGTGGTCCGGGCAAAATTTTTCCAAGTACACGGCGTTGTGGTCGCTGCGGTAGCGAGCGGTGGTTTTTTGCCGGCATTGGGGGCACAGGGCCTGGGTATGGGAATATACCTTACTCATGAACGCCTCCCTCGGCTTGCCAAAAGCGGGGATCTTTTTGGCGGTAAAGCAGGTTGTAAGCGCATGCGGGCACCATATTGCCGCTTTCGTCGGGGACTAAATCGCCGCATCGGGAAACGCGGTCGATGTCGAAATTGTCGGCGTCCATGTGGGGATGGATTAAGATCATCTTGACGTACTTGTCCGAAAATCCCCGCCCTTGGTCCGATGGGGCATTTTTTCCTATTGCGCGTGAATGGGTTCCCGGAGACTGTGAAGGACTTCCCGGAGGATAAATTTTCTTTAATAGAGCTTTAAGGGACGCAATGACGGCATCGTCTTCGCCCTGAGCCCAGAGGCGGTTCAAGCCGGCGCTGAATTGTTCTGAAAAGTCACCCCTCGGTTGGGGCATGTAACTCTCTTTGGCCAGGGAGTGCAGCACGGCATTGTCCAGCACGCGATTCAAGGGAAAAAATTTGTCTTCCAACAAGACGTAAAAGGCGGCGGAGTAACACAGAGGATGATAAGAACCCAATGGGGCAAAATCCGCTTCCGCAAACGATTCCCGTTGAGCCAGTAGTTTCTCTACCTCGTCCATGGTGATATGCTCCCGCGGGTGAAACAAGCTGCCGTTGAGGCCGGTGTAAGTCATGTTTTGAATAGTCACGCTTTTGATGAACTCTTTGTGCATATAGGTCTCGACGATTTCAGCAGTTTCCGCTTCATTAACGCCTTTGATGCAAACATGCAGCAACGTGGTGGGGATGTCCAACTCTTCCAACCGGGCCAGGGCACGACGTTTGGCCTGAGTGACGTCTTGGCCGTGAATCGTTTTACTCAGTTCGGGGTCCAGGGTATCCACCGACAGGACCAGTTGCACGCCGGAGGATTTGATTTTCCGGGCGAAGTTTTCATCTTCCGCCAGTTTCAGGCCTTTGGTGTTCATGGTGATCCGATTAATCCCCTCATGTTTGCACGCTTCCAGCACATCGAACAAGCGGGGATGCAGCGTAGGTTCGCCGCCGGTCAAGTTGATCAACTGCACAGCGCCGGATTGAGCGATGATATGCCGGATAATGCGGCGAGTATCTTGGGGGCTCTTGTAATATTTTTGATCCGGGCGATTATAAGTGAAACATTTAGGGCAGTCCAGATTACAATCATTGGTGATGGAAAAAACAGGCAAGCGCAGTCCGTTGCTGTGCCAAGTACAGGGCCCGCAATCCCGGGGGCAGCCTTGTGCAGCCGCTTTGGGGTGACCGACGGCAGACATCTCCGGCAGCAGGCGCATGCGTTGGGTATACCACTCTTTGTCGGCAGCGATTTTGATGCGCCGACTACCGCTTTGCCCGCACAATCTCTCCATGTACACACCGCTGTCGGAGGCGACGATGCGGGCCAATTCGGTTTTACCGCATTGGCTGCAATAGGCCGTAGTATTGTTTAAATAAGTCTCGTTTTTCATACCTCTTCATCCTCTCGGGTTGCCTCAAATCCCGCCGTTTACCTCGATATTTTGCCCGTTCACATAAGAGGCCCGGTCCGAAGCCAGAAAAGCAACCACTTCCGCCACCTCTTCAGCCGTGCCGGCGCGACCTGCGGCGCAGTGTTTCAAAAATTCCCGACGCAGATCCTCCGGCACGCCGTCCGCCACACCACCGGCTAAGAGGCCGGGAACTACTGAATTGACCCGGATCCCGAATTTTCGCAGTTCCGAAGCCAGCGCATAAGTAAAACCTGTGACGGAGGCTTTAGTGACGGCATAGGTCAAAGGCACGGACAGCATGCGTCTACCGGCGATGGAACCCATTGACACGATGACGCCGCTTTTATTGCGAATCATGCCCCGTACCACTGCTTTGGTTAAAAATATCATGCCTTTGATATTCACGTCCAAAACAAGGTCCACGTCTTCTTCTTCCAGCATAGCCAGCGGCATAATTTGGGATACGGCAGCATTGTTGACCAATATATCAATTCTACCCATCTCGCGGTACAAAGCCTCAATCGTTTCAGTGACCTGGGTGCTGTTCCTAAAATTCAAACGCACCGCCCGTCCCCCTTCTAATTGAGAAGCCAGCTCCTCCGCTTTCTCCTCATTCCTATGAAAAGAAAACACCACCCGCGCACCATACCCGGCTAATACGCGACAAACGGCACTACCAATAAACCCGGTACCGCCGGAAACAAATGCGGTTTTACCACTCAACATAATTCTCCTCCCTCCAACGCCCCCACTTTCAAACGAATTATCCGGGCCAGGTCCAGCACAGTCAACGCAGAAAACAACTGCATCTTACTCATACCCACTTTATACCTCCCCCCACTGTCGGGCAAATTACTCCCGATCACAGCGGCTCCCTCCAGAGTCAACAACCCATCTTCAAACATACTCCCTGCCTTAACCCCCCCTGTCAGCAACTGATCGGTCTTCAACACCACCCCGAATTCCTGCTCCACCAAATAAATAATCTCCACAAAATCAATACTATCCGCATCCAACTCATCCACCATCGAAACATCCGGCACAATCTCCTCTATACCCGAACACCCCAACACCGGCACCAACAACTCCCTCAACCGAATCTCAAAATCCATAGCACAACTCCTTTGAAAGTGAACTTAAGTGATCTAAAGTGATCTAAAGTGAGCTAAAGTTGGAAAAGGCGCTACGCGCCCAGAACCCCCGCGCCCCGGCGCGTCTCTTTAAACTTTAGCTCACTTTAGATCACTTTAGATCACTTCTCCCCAGGGGAAGAAGGGCGGCGATTGTTTGTTCTTTTTTTAGGTTTAGTAGGGGTGCTAGTTGGGGTTCGGCGATTAGGGGGCCGGTCATGTAGCAAGAGACGAGGTTGAGACTGTGGGCGGCTAAGAGGATTTGCATGCAGACGCAGGAGATGGATTTGGTGTAATTGTCCCGCTCCCATTGGGCGGGGTTGAAGGTGGTGGTTTGGGAGCCGGCGGTCATGTAGGTGAAGGTCTTGCCGATGCGGAAGACGGGGACTAATAGTACCGGTGCGGTTCGGAATAGGGTGAAATGCTCGGCGTAATGGGCGAAGTCTTCTTGGAGGTCGTCCCGGATGGTTTTTTTGAGGGCGGCGGCGGCGGTTTGAACGGTTTGGGCCATTTTTTCGATGAGGGTTTTGTCGTCTATTACTAGGACGCTCCAATTCTTCCGACCGGAGGCGTAGGGAGACGTAGCAGCGATGTCTAATATTTTTTGGATAAGCTCCGCCGGCACCGGTTCCGGGCTGAAACTGCGCACGCTTCGGCGCTCTTTGCATAAAGTGTAAAGAGTGTGATAGCTCATATGCCCCTCATGAAGCCGCCGTCTACGCCGAAGGTCTTGCCGTTGATGAAAGAGGCGCGATGGGAACATAAAAAGGCGGTTAAATAGGCGACGTCCTCCGGGGTGCCTAAGCGCACGGCGGAAAAGCTGTCTTTGATTTTGTCCGGGGCGTAAAAGGCTAACTCTTTTAGACTGCCGGCATCGATGGGACCGGGTGCCACAGTGTTGATGCGTATGCCGCGGTTGCCGTACTCGGCGGCTAAGGCGCGACTGAAGGCTTCCATGTATCCTTTGCTGCCGGCATATACGGCTTGGCCTCGGTTGCCTCGTATGGCGGCGATGCTGGAGATGTTCACGATGCAACCGCGACGCCGTACGCTCATGCCGGGTAAGACGGCGGCACAGATGCGGGTTAAGGCGTAGATGTTGACTTCCAACATCTGGCGGATGTCCTGGTCGCTCATGTGGGGTAAGACTCCGGTTCGGGTGACGGCGACGGCGTTGATTAGGATGTCGGTCTCTTTGATTTGATGGATGAATGCGGCTAATTGCTCCGGCTGGGTGAAATCGACGCTTACGGTCTGGTTGCTTCCGTGTTGGTTGCCCTGTAGGATCCAATCGGCGTCGGGCTCCTGCTTGGCTAACTCGGTGACGATGGCGGTGCCTATTGCGGATGTGGCTCCGGTTACTACTATTTTTGTGCTCATTACTGCTGCCTCCTGCGGCCAAGGGCCCGTCACGGACGGGTTTTAAATAAGTCTCGCGATGCGGACTCCTGGACCTCCTGCAAAAAATTTTAGGGGAAACGCTTGATTAGTATGGCTGTGTTCTGACCTCCGAAGCCTGAGTTTAATTTTAGGATGTGGGTGAGGGGCATGGCTAAGGGCTGTGTGGTTATAATTCGTAAGGGGACCTCGGGGTCCGGTGTTTGGTGATTTAGGGTGGGCGGTACGATTTGGTTCTGAAGGGAATAGATGACGGCTAATATTTCTAATGCGCCGCAGGCTCCTATTAAGTGACCTACTTGCGCTTTTAATGAAAAGACCGGTATGGTTTTGTAACGCGACCCAAAGACCGACGCCATGGCGGCGGTTTCCGCTAAGGCGTTTTTGTAGGTTCCGGTGCCGTGTAAATGCACGCAGTCGATGTCCTCCGGCTCCAACCCGGCTTCCTCTATCGCTGCCCGTGCTGCCGATGCTAACTGCCGCCCCTCCGGGTCGGGGTCCGTTACTTTATAAGCATCAACCGTGCTGCCGTACCCGCAGATTTCCGCTAAAGGCTGATTGGCCTGCACGTCTTCCTCACGCTGTAATAAAAAGGCCGCGGCTCCCTCACCTAAGACCAACCCGCCCCGGTTCCGATCAAAAGGCCGACAAGCATGTCGCGCATCACTTTCACCTTCAGCTAAAGCTCCTAATTTGTAAAACCCCATGTAATGCAAATGACATAACATCGAATCAAACCCGCCGCTGATCACCACCCGCCCCGGTGCGCGTTTTAAGATGCGATACGAAAGCCCGACAGCCTGCGACGACGCTGCACACGCGGATACATTAGCGCTGTACCCACCCTCGATGCCGTACGCTTCCGCTATCCGTCGTAAAACCTGCGGCGAACGCCGGTAATAATGATGCCAATCGCCTACACCTGAACGCTCACTGTTGACGTAATCTTCAAAATTAAAATAATCAATGCCCGCCCCCAAATGCAACAAGCGCCGCTCAGGTAAATAATTCGCTAAATCCGGACTGTTATTCACCACCTCAGCCACCGCCCGCCCAATAAAAAGGGCCTTGCGGTCCACTTCCGGCCCGGTCTTCAGCACCTGTCCGTTTTCCCGCACCTCCGCTGCAAAGTCCGTAGGATACCCCCGCACGTCAAAATTTTCCAAGTGCCCGGTGCCGAAGCTGCCATTACCCAAATTCCGGTTGAATTCATCCACACCGCACCCCAACGGCGAATTAACACCCGCAGCCGTAATTAAAATGCGACTCATAACCCCCGCTCCTCGCTCCAGAGGCGAAACAAATCCACCGCCTCGTCTCCCGGAACATTTCGGGGCAAGGTTGCCAGTTCCCGGCCCGAAAGTAAGGCAAAACCGACACTTACCCAACCCTCTTTGTCCACCCGATCGGCACCCAACAAAACAGGGTCGCCCGGGGCATGATCCGCCTGGAGCAACAGCGCGGCGGCGGATCCGTACAACACAGCATTGTCGCCGGTTAATCGGTGCTCAATGGCGATGAAACTGAGCGGCATATTGTACAACACTTTGAATTGCGTTAACGGCGATATAGCAGCCATGCCTTCACTTACAAAGGCGGCGGACGAGAATTTCCCGCTGTGGTCCCGACTCGCCCTGACCAAAGCCGGCAAGCCGATGTCTTCATACTCAACCGCTCCCTTAGCATAATAAAACGGCGTGGATTCCGGCAACCTTTCGCCTTGCAACAGTTGCGCCAAACAAACCATAGCAGCCGCTGTTTCGCGGTTGAAATACTTCGCCGCTTTGCGTTGCTGCAACACATCCCGCACCGGAATGTCCGCGCCGGGGGCGTAACGTTTATAAGATACGCGCATGGTCACGACTCTCATCTTTTTCTATAATTTTAGTATTACGAGTACAGACCTTGTAGATCTCTCGACGGGAATGTAGTAATTGCGGGTCGGCGACGTCAATGAATGAAAACGTCAGTTCTCCGTCCGCCAAGGCATCGCCGTCTAATTGAGCTTGTACGGTTGCCACACCGTAGTCGTCGCGCATGACTTTAATATCGGCGCGGTAAACCAATCGATCACCCGGTCCGGCAGGTTTTCTGAATTTCATGCGAGTGACGATACTTAGGACCGAATGTTTGATCGGGACGCCTTGATGGTCCATCATGATCTCGAAAAACGAACCGGCCAACTGCGCCAATCCTTCCTGAATAAGACTGCCGGGGTAAATAGGGTAACCGGGGAAATGCTCGTTGAATACGTCGTCCGCCAATGTGATGCACTTGACGCCTTTGATATAGTTGCCGTAACAAATCTCGTCTATTCGATCTACCAAGTGAAATCTCATTCACTGCCTCGCTTGAAGATATGTTTATTCAGACACTCTTAAACGTTTCATCTTAGCAAATATGAATAAAGAATTCAATAGGAATCGGATACGTACTTGACAATCCGGGGGAGTGTGTACTACTATTGTATTTTGAATAGAAAGTGACCCGTTGGAAGCGAGGGTGGGCGATTGCGTGCGGGGGCGGGCACGGGGACCCGCCCATACGAGGTGGTTGATATGATTGAAATTTTGATTGATGCGCGGGGGCAGGAGTGCCCGAAACCGCTGATGATGACGAAGAAAGCGCTGAAAGAGCATGGGGCTTTTGTGGTCCTGATTGATAGGGTGAATCCTAAAAACAATATTAGTCGCATGTTGGGTGATATGGGGGTTCCTTTTGAGGTTGCTCAGGACGGTGAGTGTTTTAGGATTAAGGTGACTGCCGGATGAATACGGATGTATCCAATTCTGAAGAGATGAACGTGACCGGCTTTGATTTGTTAAGCACCGTCACCCAGGGCGGGTGTTCTGCGAAATTGCCGCCGCATTTGTTGGACAATGTGTTGCAAGGAATTACATTGAACACCGCGGATTCTTTATTGGTAGGGGCTCAGACCCATGACGACGCCGCAGTTTGGAAAGTGAACGAAGAGACGGCAATTATCCAAACCACTGACTTTTTCCCGCCCATTTGTAGTGACCCCTTTACCTTCGGTCAAATCGCAGCAGCCAATGCCATGAGTGACGTCTACGCCATGGGTGGGCAGGTGATTCTAGCGTTGAATCTAGTCATGTTTCCCCGCAAGATCGACCTAGCAGTATTGCGGGACATATTGCGGGGAGGTGCGGACAAAGTTCACGAAGCCGGTGCAGTAATCGGCGGCGGCCATACCATTGAAGACTATCCCCCCAAGTACGGTTTAGCAGTGACGGGGACAGTGCATCCCCAACGAGTGATTACCAACTCCGGGGCACGTGTCGGCGATGTGTTGATTTTGACCAAGCCCATTGGCGCCGGCGTCATTGTCGCGGGGCACCGGCTAGGAGAGGTTGGAGATGCTGATTACAGTGCTGTATTGAACAGTATGAAGCAGTTGAGCCGCTACGCCGCGGAAGCGATGCAACGGTGCGATATTCGCGGCGCCACCGATGTGACGGGATTCGGATTGCTGGGTCATGGCTTGGAAACGGCACGGGCCGGCGACGTGACTATTAAGATTGAGGCGTCGAAAGTACCTTTGTTTCAGGGCGCTTATGACTTGATGGACTTGGGCTGCATCCCGGGTGCGGCGTTTACTAATCTTCAGTATGTTGAAAAACACACCTCTTTCTTGCCGGGGCTGGACTACAATTTGAAAATGCTGCTGCTGGACGCCCAGACTTCCGGTGGTTTGTTGATCAGTTGCCCGGAAAGTCGGGCGGATCAGTTGCTTGCTGATTTAAGCGCCGGTGGGTATGC
>Ga0210347_1386040_pt1 | contig 14642 bp, 4 predicted proteins | sample S456metaT_FD_159705 | JGI IMG/M metagenome (GOLD analysis project Ga0210347, IMG submission 159705) | Metatranscriptome of estuarine sediment microbial communities from the Columbia River estuary, Washington, United States - S.456... | ecosystem: Environmental > Aquatic > Marine > Intertidal zone...
GGTAAATTGGCGGTTCATAAAACCTACACCTGGACAGTCACCGCCACCAGTTTCTGCGGCACCGCAGAAGCAATCAGTGACTCGGGGACCTTCACGGTCGGAGCCGTCCCTCCGGCCCCGAAGCCCGACTTAACGGGAGGCGAGGTCTGCTCCAAGACGCCCACCTTTACATGGGCAAAAGTGGTAGGCAGTAAACCGGATGTCACCGGCTACTATTTCCAACTCTATCAAATAATCTCAGGAGATGAAGCAATGGTGGTAGAGGAAGGACCTACCTCAGAGCTCTTCTACACCATTTCGGAAACCGAACTCATTCCCGGTAAAAAATACAAATGGCACGTTGCTGCGGTAAATAGTTGTGTGACTGAAGCAAACAGAGTCTATTCGGGTGACGATACGTTCACCGCCGGTTTGCCGCCCACCGCGCCCGAAGTAACCACTATAGACGATAAAATTTGCGACACCACACCGTTCTTCGATTGGGAACCGGTCAACGCCACACCAACGGTCGACGATTACCGTATCCAGGTATTCGAAGTGATGGCCGACGGAGACGACAAACTGGCGTTTGAAAAAGATGTGACGGAAACCAGTTATCAAGTTCCCGACACGGCACCTATGACCGCAGGAAAAACATATTACTGGCAGGTCAGCGCCGCCGGCACCTGTACCGTCGAAGACACCCCCGACGCTTCGGGTAACCGCGCTTATTCCACGCCCGACACATTCATTATCGGTTCCCCCCCGCCCGCTCCCACCATCACGGCCACCGGCGAATATGTCTGTACCACCAGTCCCGCCTTTGAATGGACAGCGGTGAAAGACTATATCCACGAAGTCACAACATATCAAATTCGGATTTATGTAAAAAACAGTGAAGGCAAATACGATTTATTTCACTCCGGCGAAGCAGCCGGTGAAGCCGCCAACACTTACACGCCCACCGTCGCGCTGGCCTATGGCGCGAATTATTACTGGCAGGTAAGAGCCATTAATATCTGTTCCGATGAATCGACGGACAACGGTTTTTCAGATCCCGATTATTTCACCGTCGGCTCAGCGCCGCCCGCGCCCAACGGCCTACTAAATTCCGGTCTGCAATGTACCACGACGCCGAAACTGCAATGGAACGCTATTGCTCGCGTCCCGGCAGTCACCAGCTATAAAATCGAAGTCACCGACTCCGACAATCCCGATACTCCCGTCACCTACACATCCACCACAAACTCCTTCACCATACCGGAAGACGGAGCGCTAACCCCGGGTAAATCGTACAGTTGGCGCGTATATGCTATCAACAGTTGTACCGTAACACCCAATTGGAGTAATCCCAATTCCATCAACATCGGCCAGGCCCCCATCCAACCGGTCAACCTGGCACCCAACGGCACCGGTTCGGAGCTACCCAACCCCACGCCCACGCTCAGTTGGTCCACTTCCGGCGGCATCCCCGATACGGTTTATACCGTAAAGATTGAAAACGCGGCGGGAACCACGGTTTATACCTCCGGTGGCATCGCCGATACGCCGGAGGAAGGCACAGGAAAGATCTACCACACTGTTCCGGCGAACAAACTGGAATACGGCGAGCTATACACCTGGACGGTCACGGCCGCCAACAGTTGCAAGGAGATCACCAGCGCCGAGGCAACCTTTAAAATCATGTGCGGCACACCACCCACACCGGAAATCACCGCGCCCACCGGTACATACGTTTGTACCACCCAACCCACATTGAAATGGACTATCGGCGACGACAGCACGCCGCCGGTCATTGAGTTCCACATTCAGGTATTTGAAGGTTCCGCTATCACCGGTACAAAGGTTTACGATTACAACACCGAAACAACGGTTATTGAATACACCATGCCGTCCGATATATTGGTGGTGGGTAAGACCTACACCTGGCATGTCAGCGCGTTGAACAGTTGTAAAGAGAGCGTGTTTTCCACCGCTAAAACCTTTCAGGTTCAACAAGCGCCCGCCACGCCCTTACTGACAAGCCCGCTGGACAAAGCAACGAACCAGCCGACGGCACAATCCTTTAGCTGGGAAAATGCAGGCGGAACGCCTGCCGCCCAATACATCCTTATCATCAACGAAGGAGAAACCAATGTCTTCACATCCGCGAAGCTGACCACTACCGGCCACAGTTTTAATGCGGCCGGCACACCGCTGCTGCACGGCAGGACCTATAGCTGGTACGTGAAAGCGGTTAATAATTGCGGTGAGCCCGTCGCTACCCCACGGACCTTCACCACCATTTGTACCGCGCCGAACATTCCCGGTCCCGTGGTTAAACCGCTGGTTTGTACCACCACGCCGGAATTGACCTGGAATTTCACCGGCGGCGGCACTCCCGGGGCAGAGAGGTTCCACATTCAACTCTTCGCCGGCGGTACCGCTTCCGGCACGCCGCTGGTGGATGATTACACCAAAGACCTGACCCAGGCCTTTACCGTACCTGCCGGTAAACTCAGCGTCGATAATACCTACACCTGGCACGTCAGCGCGGTCAGCAGTTGCACGGAAAGCGCCTTCTCCGTCGCCACATCCTTCAATACGGGCGAAGCACCCGGTAAACCCACACTGACACCTCTTTTGGGCGACCAATCGCTGAATCCGTCGTTTTCCTGGAGTGACGCAGGCGGCGTCCCCGGTGCGAAATATAAATTGACCATCACGGAATCCGGCAACAACGTATTCGAAGAAGATGGAATCACCGGAAATTCCTATAATCTGGACGCCGTCCCCAGCCCTCTGGAATACAATAAGACCTATAAATGGACAATCACCGCCACCAACAATTGCGGCAGCGAAACCAGTTCCTCTTCCAGCTTCACCACCACCTGCCCCAAACCGCCCAAACCCACCGCAGAATCCCCCAACACCACCACGCCCATCACCGACCTGACCCCGGAATTCTCCTGGAGTATCACAGGAAGCCCCGACCCGGAAATCACCAGTTATACGCTCAAAATTTACGAAGACGGCAACGGCACGGCAAAACACACTTATACTTCAACCAACGCCGATACAACCTATCAGCTTCCTGAAAACATACTGCTCTATGGACATAACTATACATGGCACGTACAGGCCGGTAATTTCTGTACCACCGGCGACTTTTCCGTTTCCGCATCCTTTACCACCGGAATCGCGCCCGGCCCCTTCGCCCTGATCACACCTTCAGGGTCGGTAGACACCGACGCCCCCGATTTCTCCTGGAACGCATCGGAAGGAACCCCCACACCCACCTACACGCTCAAAGTCTGGCCCAAAGGCAACCCCAACCAATTGAAGATCAATATTCCCGATATCGACGGGACCACGCAGGGCATCGACCCCGGTATTCTGGAGTACGGCAGCCAATACACCTGGAGAGTCTGGGCCGACAACGGTGTGGAAGAAGTTCCCGCCACCAGTGAATTCAACTTCAAGGTCAACTGCCCCGCACCGCCCGAACCCTTTGAATTGCGTCCCTATAACACTAACATCGTGCCCGACACCACACCCCAACTGACCTGGAAACTGGACGACTCCATCTCGCCGTCTATCGATCATTATGAAATCGAGATCTTCAAGGAGGGCGTCAGCAAGCATACCGGGGAGTCCGATTATAAATATTACAATGTTCCCTCAGGCGTTCTGGTCAAAGGCGAAACCTACACCTGGACCGTCCGGGCGGTGAACAGTTGTAACGGTATAACCCAAACCACCGAGACCCCCACATTCATCGTAGCCAAAGCGCCCACCAAACCGGTTCCCCAATCTCCTATCGGTGATTTAACCACAATCCCCTCCACCTTCAACTGGACCGACTCCCTGGGCGTACCGGGTCCCATTTACAACTTAAGAGTCTACAGGGTCGAAGCTAACGGCAGCCAGACACTGATTTATACTGCCGACAACCTGACCCAGTCCCAGTCCGGGATTCCCGCCGACAAACTGGAAGCGGGCAAAACCTATAAATGGAACGTGCAGGCGGTCAATACATACGGCAATATCCGGAGCGACCTTGTGGAATTCAGAACCGCCTGTCCCAACCTGTTGCCGCCGTCTCCTGATTCGGACACCGGTTTGATCTGTACCCAGCCCTTCAAACTAACCTGGATCTGGAACAACAGCGAATCGGTTGAATACCATGTTCTGGTCTATCAAGGTACCGGCACCACCCCGTTCATCGACGACACCACCACATCAAAAGTCTATGAACTTCCCGCCTTAAGCGAAGGCGTCACCTACAAATGGAAGGTATCCGCACGGATGGCCTGTACCGATCCCAACAGCGAAAATTTCTCCCCCCTGCAAACCGTCACTTTCGGTTCAAAACCCGGCGGCTTCAATCTTTCCTCCCCCTCTCACCTTTCAAGCACCTATGACATGACCCCCACCTTCAGTTGGGGAGCCTCGTCCAAAGCCGTTTCCTATACACTGGAAATCAAGGAAGGCACCGCCGTTAAGTATTCCATACCCAGTATCGGCAACACCTACTACACCCTTCCCGCCAACAAACAATTGGAATACGGCAAAACCTATGCCTGGAGAGTAAAAGCGGTCAACACCTGCGACGTTACCTGGAGCAACCAGAATTGGACACTGAAGACCGACTGCGAAAAACCGCCCAAACCGGTATTAACTCCAACCGGCTCACCCATTTGCACCCTCACTCCCACACTGAGATGGACCATCACCTCCAACAGCAGGCCGGTGGTTAACGGTTACAACCTCCAAATCCTGAGAAACGGAACCATTGTGACCAATATTACCATCAACGGCGATACCCGCTCTTACAGCGTACCTTCCGGTAAACTGGTATACGGCGGAAGCTATACCTGGAAGGTCAAAGCCGGAAACAGTTGTTATCAGTGGGGTGATTTCTCCGATACCGGCAGCTTTGCCGTCGGCAGTGCGCCCTCTCCTTTCACACTGGCGTCTCCGGCCCATGGTTCCACCGTCGGCAACCTGACCCCGACCTTTTACTGGAACGCTTCCAGCGCCTGTCCCACACCCACCTATGCTCTGGAAATCTATCTGGGCAGCACCCGCGTTTACAGAAGCGCCTGGCAAGGTCCAACCTCTCACGCCCTGCCCTACGCCTACCAACTGAAATATGACAAAACCTACACATGGCGTGTAATCGCCCAAAATGCCGTCGGTACCTACACCACTCCCTCCTGGACCTTCTACACCCCCGCTTGCACCAGCAAACTGACCGGCTACATCAATCAAAACGACTCGACCACCCGCAACAAAGCCATTGCCGAAGGGGCACAATGGAAAGCAGTGAGATCCGGTTACGACAGCGGCTGGCAAAACCACGGCAAACAACTCACTCTGGAACAAGGCACCTACACGATCAAATACAAAACCCTCGATGATTGCTGGATTAATCCGCTAAACCAAACCATCACGGTGGGCTGTAACGTAAACGATACGGTAAATGGAAATTACATACAGAAAGGAAAACTCACCGGTCAAATCACCGGCTGGAACGATTATGTCAAGAACCTCGCCATTTCCGGCGGTGCCCAATGGAAAGCGGTGAAATCCGGATACGACAGCGGCTGGAGAAACCACGACGAAACCATCTGCCTGGAAGACGGGACCTATACGGTTTATTTCCAAACCTTAAGCAATCGCTGTTGGAAACCGGTGGACAGTCAATCGGTCTCTATCTCCAGCGCCGGCAACAAGACCGTTCAAGGCGACTATATTCGCGTCGGAGCCATTCGTGTCTACCTGAATCCCGCTTATATAGCGGCAGGCGGCTTGTGGCGGCAACGGAGACCGGGAAGACCCGCTTCCGAATGGCGACCTTCCGGTTACACGGACATCATGGAAGAGATCGACACCGGTATCGAGAATCCCTATATCATCGAATACAAAGATCTGCCCGGATTCTCCGGTTATCAACAATACGTCAATCTGGAATGGTGCGAACGGGTTGAGGTTCAACAAAAACCCTATTAGAAACAGGGGGTTTAAGTCATTGGGGATGAAGATAGATAAGGATGAAGATAGATAACATATAAATGCAGCAAAACGCCCCGGCAAGGAATTCTACACTGCCGGGGCGTAGCCGTTTCCGTCGGTGGCTGCGCCCCTGGGGCCCTGCGTGCCGACAGCCGGTTATTCCTGCGTTTTTAATTCAATCACCTTGCCGGGATTGGGCTTGTCGTCGTCTTTATCGGGAAAGGCTGTCTCAACGCTTTTTTCACAGGCTTCCCAGATGTCTTTCATCAACTGATCCGCCTGGGTATGACCGGCGGAATGCATGAAAAATACATGGGAATACGACCGCGCCTGGAAGACCTTGGAACGACTGTTTGGTATTAAGATCACATTCCGTAAATAGGAATATCCGTATTGTTGAACCGACCGGTTCTTTTGAATATCTTCTCTTCCCAGGGTTTTTCCGTCCGCTCGAATATAAGCAGGTAACCTTCGGCGTTATCGCATTTATCCATGTACTTCCAGGTTTGTTTAAGACCTTTTGCGATTGTGGTGTCCAGGCTGTCGTAGCGTAATTTTAATTCGATGACGATTTCCTGCTTTCCTTCTTTATGTGGCCATATCACCAGTAGATCGGTTCGTTCCCGACCCAGGCCGTATTCCCGTTCCACGGTTCCGCCGCCGTTGATTACGCGCTGTAAAAAGGCTTGAAGCAGCAATTGAGACCCGGCTTCCTTGTAATCAAAACCTTCCACCCAGCTCTCGAAATGTTTCCTGAAAAATGCCTGGAAGGCAGTCAATAATTTATCCATGTCCAGTTTCCCGGAAGAATCGGTGTACCAGCTGCTTTCCTGGTGAATGGTTAATTGAGTGCTCACCGTTAATTCCCTGGGGATGATCTCTTGATAAATACGGTTGGCGATGCGCAATTGGGGGTATTTTCGAATCAGGCCCAGGTCTTCAACATAATTGACATCATCCGGTGGAATGGTCTCCGCCTCGACGGAACCCGCCAGCAGGGGACCGATGACGCGTCGGACTCGCTCTTCCGCCAATTTGTCCATCAATTGGTCCAGGTGAGTTTCGCGACGCAGGATGAGGTTTTCCTTGGCATGGTGGAACATGGCTTTCGTGATTTCAACGTCGCGGTTCTTTCCTTCCGCCGACTTGAAACAGGCTTCAAATGCCAACGCATTAACCAACCAGGGTTGACCTTCCGTCAATTCCCAGACCAACGGGTAAATACCGGGATTAAACACCTGGCCGGTCTCATGGGTGTGTTGTTCATATAAGGCTTTGATCTCATCCCTGGAGAAATCGGAGAGCCGTAAGGACGCCGCTTTAATATTAAAAGCGCTGCCGCCGGTAATGATCTCTTTTTCCTTACTCGACTGAATCCGGTAATCCCTGACATCCCGCACACCGCACAACACGATGCTTTGGGGAAACCGCCCCGGTCGGTCGGGGTAACCGGTGCGCACCTGGCGCAGCAGGGAAATCAAGGTATCTCCGATCAATGAATCCACTTCATCCAAAAATAAGACAATCGGTTTGTCACTGTGGACGCACCATTGATCCAGGGCTTCATGCAAACAGGAATATTCGCCCGCTTCCTGGAAAATCTCTTTCCAGCGGTCATTGAGGAAGGCATCCTCCAGGCATTTCAGCGCATTGCCGGCCAGGGTCTGCAGGATGGTGCGCAGACCCGCTTTCACATTGCCGCCGGCGGCCTGCGCTTTCTCCAGGTTGACGTATAAGCATTTGAAACTGCCTTCATGGTTAAGGTATTTCATCAGGGCCAGCAGGTAAGACGTTTTCCCGGTTTGACGCGGGGCATGCAGCACAAAATATTTCTTGCGGTGCAGCAGTGTCAGGATTTCGCGCAGGTCGATGCGATCAAGAGGTTCGATGACGTAGTGATCTTCTTTCTCTATCGGCCCCGCAGTATTGAAGTGTTTCGTTTCCAACCATGCCGGTTTGTCCATATTTTCCTCGCTTCTTGCCTGATAATCGTTACGCCGCAATTTTCATATTCACATTAACATTGTATAGCGACACCTGAGGATTGTCAACCTCCAATCATCCGAACTATCCGAACTACCTAAGCTCCTAACTACCTAACTACCATTACACGCCTGTTCCCTGTGCATGCGAGATAGGCACCTTTACGCTGTTGACCACCAACGGCACAATATGCTTCAACTCAAGGTTTATTCCTGCGTTTTTAATTCAATCACCTTACCGGGATTGGGCTTGTCGCCGTCTTTATCGGGAAACGCCGTCTCAACACTTTTTTCACAAGCTTCCCAGATGTCTTTCATCAATTGATCCGCCTGGGTATGACCGGCGGAATGCATGAAAAATACATGGGAATACGACCGCGCCTGGAATACCAGTTTCTCCGGGTCGATGCGAACATACAAGCGCTCGTTGTCCACCGAATACTTGTAAGTGATGTCCGGGTTCACCATGCGGAACCGAACGGTCAACGACAACTTGGAACGGGCGATCCACAGATCGATGTTCTTCTTGGGATACTTTTCTTGAAGGTGGGTTTCCAACTGTTTTAATTTTTGCTCGAAGTACTTGGATACGTTTTCGCATTCCAGCGCTTTCATCATGTTGTCCGTATAACTCATGCGGGAGAAATAATCCCAGGCCAGGATAGGGGAGACCCCCGACCGCGACCCGCCCAACGTGGTGTCCGGCGACCCGATATAGCCCACCTTGGCCGGCGGTTGAAGCTGGTACATGCGACGGGTCATAAAAATTCCCGACGGTACCGGTAAACCGGGCCACTTATGCAACGAACAGCCGATACTCATGACCACGTCGTTTCGGAAATCAAAGACCGGCGGTTTCTGCTCGATCTTTTTCTGGTTGTAGGCCATTTCAAGGAAGGGAAGATAGGTGGCACCCAACGCACCGTCCACGTGAACCCAAAAACGCCGCCGTTTGTCTTCGAAAGTTTTGCCGTCTTTTTCATAAACATGGGTGTATTCCCATAAATGCGGGTATTTTTTGCCCAACTCTTCCAGCATCTCGTTTACCGCAGGAACGTCGTCGTACGCGCCTTTCCAGGTGGAACCCACGTTCATGACGATCATCACCGGGTAGTCCCGCTGCACGAAAAACTCAACCAGTTGTTTTAAAAAGTCCACCCGCACTGTTCCCGAATCGGGATTGTCGGTATCGAAATTATGAGAGGGAACACCGTCCTCCGGCCATTTGCCCTTGTTCTCACCGCTCAGATGCTGGGTGATGGGACATTCTCCGGGAAAGTATGTGTTCCCTTCATCAAAAAAGGTCGGAATCTCAAGAATACGGGCCGCTTTGACAATCGAATAATGCGCGTCTTCCGAAAAGAAAAGAATGGGTGTCTCCTCTCTCCTATTTTTATCGTCATCCCCATGGTGGGTGGAAAATAGGGACACCGTCTTTTTCACCGGACCCTCTTTACCACGGCTGAAGCGGTCGAAATTGGCTTCGGGATCGATGGTCTCTTCGATCAGCATTCTTCCTTTCAAATAGTCCCGTGCATTGTAGAGCCCGTAGATATTGCCCTCGGTGAATCCCATGGACAGCACGTAGCCCCAGTACTGTTCCGACGGTTGCTCGTCCGATTCACTGTAGGGCCAATCGATGTTCCACAGCGCCGCGAAATAGTCCAGCACCGCACGTTCACAGAATTTGCTGTTCAAGGTGAACAACCCGCCCGTAAAGGGATCGCCGATATTATTGGGATGCATGTCCAGCAACCAGGCATAGTCGGAATAGTGTTCATCCTGGTTGGCTTGAAAGCCCATAAAAAATTCGTGCTGCGTATCCAGCACCTGTTTGAGTTGTGTGATCGCCACGGCACGTTGCTGATCGGTCAACCCGTTGGGGGGGATTTCGAAAAGTTTATAATCCACTTTTGGAAAGTCACCGCTTACGTTTCCCGGCGGAACCGGCACATACTCTTTAATCGGATCTTTGCTGGGGGCTGCAACCTCCGCCCCATACGGTGTTTGTTGAGCCCACGGCAATTGCAGCGGACCGAATTTGATGTTGTTAGGTTTCGTATCACCCCTTCTTTTCCCTGCCATAATTGTTTTCTCCTTTAATCAGATTTAATTCACCTTAAGTTCACCCCCTTTTTTATACCATTGAGAAAATAAAATCAACCCGAAATTCGAAAGAAGTTGAAAAATCGTTGGATTTTAGTTGCCGGTGTTGCAGGGACAGCCGTCGCCGGATGAGACGCCCTTAGGTACCTGCCGTGTTTACGGGCAAGCGGAGGAAACCAGGACAATCATCGCCCGATCCGGTTGATTTTTTCATAATCCTCGGTTAAGATATATTCCAATGCATGTAAATACAAAAAACCTGAAACCGTTCGGTTTCGTCCTTGAATATTCGGCTGTTTTATGGTGGTGTCTCCTTGTTTTTGGGGGCATCTTCCTGCTGAGTTCACCAGGATATGCATTGGACCCCACTAAGGAAATCAGCCAGTATGTCATCGACATTTGGGGACTGGAGGAGGGCTTGCCCAACAATTCGGTAAACGCGATTCTCAGAACCCGGGATGGTTACCTCTGGTTGGGAACCGAGGTCGGTTTGGTACGTTTCGACGGGGTACGTTTTGAAGTCTTTGATAAACGCCGTGTGAAAGCAATGTCCGGTAATTTTGTTCAGGCACTATGTGAGGACCGGGAAGGAAGCCTGTGGATCGGCACAAGAGACGGCTTGCTTCGGCTGCAGGACGGCGGATTTACCGCGTTTACCACCCGGCAGGGATTGGCGCATAACCACATCCTGGCCCTGCTTGAAGACCGCGCCGGAAACCTGTGGATCGGCACTAACGGCGGTGGGTTGAGTCGCCTGAAAGACGGTGGATTTACCACGTTTACCACCGGGCAGGGATTGGCGCATAACCGTATCCAGGCTCTTCATGAAGACCGCGCCGGCAACCTGTGGATCGGCACACACGGCGGCGGATTGAGCCGCATGAAAGACGGACGGTTCACCACGTATTCCACCAAAACCACGCCGCATGGGTTGCCTAATGATATTGTTTTTGCTGTCTATGAAGACCGCGCCGGCACCCTGTGGGTCGGGACGGAGCCGGGATTGGTCAGCATAGAAGCCGGTCAATTCACCAATTCTACCGATATCCGGTTTACCGTGGCGGCACCGGACGCAATTCAGGCCTTCGATGAAGACAGGAACGGCAACCTGTGGGTCGGGACATATGTGGGGCTGGGCCGTCTGCTGGCCGGTAAATTTACTAAATTCACCAGACAAGAGGATCTGGGAGTGGAGAGGGTACAGGCCATCCATGAAGATGCTGACGGGAGCCTGTGGATCGGGATGTACGGCCTCGGTTTGGTCCGTCTGCAAGATGGGAAATTCACCACTTATACCCAGCGTCAGGGATTGGCGATGGACAATGTTCGAACCATCCTTGAAAGCCGGGACGGCAGCCTATGGATCGGGACAATGGGCGGCGGCTTGAGTCACCTGAAAGACGGCCGGTTCACCACGTATCGTTCCCGAGATGGGTTGGCGCATGATTGGGTGCGCACCATCCATGAAGATCGCTCGGGCGGCTTGTGGATCGGGACGGACGGCGGCGGCTTGAGTTGCCTGAAAGACGGTCGTTTCACCAATTATTCCACACAAAGCACTCAACTGGAGCTGCCCGGTAATTTACTGAGGGTCATTTATGAAGACCGCAACGGCAGCTTGTGGATCGGGACATTCGACCGTGGGTTGGTCCGTATGAAAGACGGTCGGTTCACTACTTACACCACCCAACATGGTCTGCCCGACAATTGTGTGTTGGTCATCCATGAAGAACCGGACGGCAGCCTGTGGATCGGGACAAAAGGCGGCTTAAGTCGCCTGCAAAACGGTACGTTTACGACGTATACCACCCAGACCACTCAACAGGGGTTGGCCGGCAACTGGGTGCGGGCCATCCATAGAGACCGGAACGGCAGTCTGTGGATCGGGACATTGGGCGGCGGCTTGAGCCGCCTCAAAGACGGGAAATTCATTAGTATTACCAAAAAAGAGGGTCTCTTTGACGACGATGTGTGGGTGATCCTGGACGATGACCGGGGAAACTTCTGGATGACCTCCAATCACGGTGTTTTCAGGACCAGCCAAAAAGAACTGAATGCGTTCTGCGACGGCAAAATAAAGAGCGTCCACTGTATTTCCTATAATGAGAAAGACGGGATGAAGGCCAGGGAATGTAACGGGGGCTCTCAACCGGCGGGGTGTAAAACCCGTGATGGAAAACTCTGGTTCCCCACCATGACGGGGATGGCCATGGTGGATCCCGGTAATATCAAAACCAACCCCACGCCTCCCCCCGTGGTGATCGAGAAAATCACGGTAGGGACGGAATCCATTGATCCGCTTCTCTTGCCGAAGGGACAAAAACCGGTGTTCTCACCCGGGAATAATGAACTGGAGATCCGGTACACCGGCCTCAGTCTGTCGGTGCCGGAACGGGTATTGTTTAAAACCAAACTGGAAGGTTATGATACCCGTTGGAAGGAGATGGGACAACGACGAATCGCCTATTACACCAGCCTGCCGGCCGGCAATTACACCTTCCGGGTGACGGCCTGCAACAATGACGGTCTATGGAATGAAACCGGCGCGTCCATTTCGTTTTATCTAACCCCCTATTTTTACCAGGCCGGCTGGTTTTATATCCTGGTGAGTTTACTCCTGGTATTGACCGGGTATGTCGTTTACCGGGTTTTCCTGTTGAAGGGCCGTGAAAAAAAACTGGCCCTGATGGTGGATTCTCGGACCAGGGATTTGAAAGAACGCAACATTGAACTGGAGAATGCCGGACAATTGATTGAGCGAAAGAATCAGATGCTGGAGTCCCAGACGGAACAGTTAACCGTGCAAGCGGAAAAACTCAAAGAGATGGATAAAGTGAAATCCCGTTTCTTTGCCAATATCTCCCATGAATTCCGCACTCCCCTGACCTTGATCATGGGCCCCCTGGAGCAAATGCTTTCCCAAACCCCGGAAAAAGAGCAGGAGAAAAAACTGAGCATGATGTTTCGCAATTCGCAACGGTTGCTGGGATTGATCAACCAATTGCTGGAACTCTCCAAGTTCGACAGCGGCAAAGTAACATTGCAGGCGGCCCCGCAAAACATAGTCACCTTTATAAAGGGCATCACCGCCTCCTTTGAAATGGCCGCCGGCAAAAAACGGCAGGATTTAAGCTTCCACGGCCGGGAGCAACATATTACTGTCTATTTTGACCCGGAAAAGCTGGAAAAGGCAATTTGCAATCTCCTCTCCAATGCGTTGAAGTTCACCCCCACCGATGGAAAGATAACCGTCGCCGTTGAACCGGTACCGGACAAATCAAGCGGATTTCCCTCAGGAGCGGTGAACATATCGGTATCCGACACCGGCCCCGGCATTCCGGCAGAGCAATTGGCGAACCTATTTGATCGCTTTTACCAGGCCGACAATACCTACGAGCATCATCACAAAGGTTCCGGCATCGGCCTGGCCATAGCCAAAGAAATCGTGGAACTTCATCACGGCACCATCGACGTTGCCCCTATTGAAGGCGAAGGTACCGTCTTTGGGATTCACCTTCCCCTGGGCAGCGGCCACCTGGAACCGGACCAAATCACCCACGCGCCCGCAGTAACCCCGGAGGCCGGCCGGTACCTGGAAATTCCCAACACCTCGTATGGAGATGATATTGCCGGCCAGGACGAATCCGCAGACGAGACAGCCTGTGGAAAAGACAATAGAACCCTGTTCAGAGAAGCCGCAGGAGAGGAAAAAGAGATCATCCTGGTGGTGGAAGACAGCGCCGGCATGCGGGAATACATCCGAAGTGCGCTGGAACCGGAATACATCGTGGCGGAAGCAAAAAACGGACGGGAAGGGATCCGCAAAGCCGGGGAAATCGGGCCGGACATGGTGATCAGCGATATCATGATGCCCGAAGCGGACGGCTATGAACTGTGCCGCACCTTAAAAAAAGACATCAACACCAGCCACATCCCGGTGGTGCTGTTAACCGCCAAAGCTGCGGAAGAAGACATAATCGACGGCCTGGAAACCGGGGCCGACGACTATATCACCAAACCCTTCAATACCCGGATACTGCTGAGCCGGGTCAAGAACCTCATCAACCTGCGCCGCCAGTTGCAACATAAAATTCAACGGGAGCTGGTCTTGCAGCCCACCGAAATTGCCGTGTCATCCATCGATCAAGAATTTTTGAAATCGTTGAAAGAAACCATCGAAGCCAATCTATCGGACCCCGAATTCGGGGTAACCCAACTGGCCGGGAGCCTCTATATGGGCCGGACCTCCCTGAACTTAAAAATAAAAGCCTTAACCGGGGAATCTTCCAAGCGGTTTATTCAATCTTATCGCCTCAAGCGGGCGGCACAGCTTTTGAAAGACCATTTCGGCAATGTTACCGAAGTGGCATTTGAAGCCGGTTTCGGCAGTTCCGCTTACTTTACCAAATGTTTTAAAGAAAAATTCCACCAACTGCCCCATGTCTATCAGGCATCAGAAGGGCGTTAACAGACTTCCGTTCAAAATTTATATTTTTTCGTTCGATTTTTATATCTCCATTCCGTCGTCCCGGTTAGAATGTAGGCGATCGTTTAAGAAACAACGGGTTTCAACGGTCA
>Ga0210347_1125737_pt1 | contig 14483 bp, 11 predicted proteins | sample S456metaT_FD_159705 | JGI IMG/M metagenome (GOLD analysis project Ga0210347, IMG submission 159705) | Metatranscriptome of estuarine sediment microbial communities from the Columbia River estuary, Washington, United States - S.456... | ecosystem: Environmental > Aquatic > Marine > Intertidal...
CCGACGCCGGCTTGAATCGGGTCCTTATCCGCGACCGGCTGGCCGCACAAAAGAGCTATCAGGGCGTCACCGGCAAGAAAGAGTTCGACGCTGTTTACAACAACATCGCGCCGGCTTATCTGGTCACCCTGAAAGGAACCCAATGGGACGTACAACCGAGGCCGGAGCCGGAAATCACTATCGGCCTTTTCGCCCCTCTAGACAGCCCCGCCGGGACCGAACTGTTGCGGGGCATCAACGCCGCATTGACCGAAACTAATCAAGAGGGCGGATACAATGGTGGGAAATTTCGACTGGTACGACGCTGGGCTGAAAAACCCTGGGCTTCCGGTGCAACTGAAGTAATCAAATTAATCTATGAAGACGGGGTCCGAGCCGTAATCAGTTACCGAGACGGCGCAAGTCACATCGCGTTGCAAGCCGCCACCAAAGCGAATGTTCCCATCGTCGCTCCCCTCTCCACCGGTCAAGCATTGTCCCATACCAATGTCCCCTGGATCCATCGGTTGCCCGACGAAGATCGCCGCCAAGCAGAGATTATGGTAAACAAGCTCACACAAGGAAAAATCGGCATCATTTCCGGCACCGATCACGATTCCCGCAGTTTCGCCCGCACCTTGAGCCGCGCCATGGCCCGACACAAACAAGTCCCTCAGTTTTATTTCCAACTATCACCGGACACGACCGATTTTGGCACCATCGTTCAGAAAGTCGCGCAATTCCAACCGGACGCCGTGGTGTTGAGCTTACGTCCGCCAACCCTGCAGCGCTTATTGGCACAGTACCCGGCCGCCGGTGCGAGACTTTATTTGCCTTGGCATCCCGACCTAGCAGAAGCGCAAATAAAAGACCATCGCCTCCATGTAATCGCGCCGCAAGCCGGCAGTTATTACTACGGTTACAACGCCCTGCGCCTGATCGTCGCCGCTATACGCAGCGACGGCCTGAATCGCGCCGCAATCAATCAACGCTTGAGCCGATTGATTGGTGAACCGACGGCAACCCCAATGGCTGAGATTCGCAAGAAGAAATAGAATAAGCCTTTTAGACTTGATTTTTACTACGAAATAATATATTTTATTCAAATGAAACAACAGTTCAACATACCGAATTTGCTTAGCGCACTACGACTGTTGACCGTACCGTCAATTTTTTTACTGATAATAAATTCCACCCGCCGAAATTACCCTTACCTGATCGTCGTCTACGCATTGTCTTTCGTCCTTGATTTTTTCGACGGCTACATCGCCCGCAAACTAAACCAAGAAACAGACCTGGGGAAAATCCTCGACCCGGTGGCCGACAAGCTGATGATATTCAGCTCCGTCATCGGCCTGTCTATCCGTAGCGATTTTCCTTTCTGGCTGGCTGTCGTCGTCGTGGGTCGTGACCTGGTTATCTTGGCAGCCGGCAGCGTCATCCTGCGGGGTAAAAAGTTCATCCCCTCGTCGATGTTGATCGGAAAAATCACTTTTGCCATGCTGGGCTCACTGTTGATGATATATATCATCGACCTGCACGAAACCATGAACCTACTGGTCCTAAAACGCTGGCTCATCCCCATCGTATTGACCTTTTTGATATGGTCGCTAAGTGATTATTACGACGTATACAAAGACTTAACTAAAAGAGTGAAACATGCATGAAATAAAACGAGATATCCTGGTAATCGATGACGAACCCGAAATCGGTGAAATGCTGCACGATTTTTTAAAAGAGCACGATTTCACCGTAACCCTGGTACGGGACGGCTTGGCCGCACGTGAAACATTTGACAAAAAATTACCCGGAATAGTCATAGTTGATCTATTACTGCCTGGGGAACACGGTCTGAACCTGATCCGCACCATAAAGGAAAAGTATTTTCTTCCAGTGATAATAATTTCCGGGGTTTACAAACAAGACGAAGTGCTGGACTTCATGGAAGAACACTTCGTTGAAGGCTTCATAGAGAAGCCGGTAAACCTGTCGGTATTATTGCAAAAAATCAACGAAATCATCAAAGGTCGTCGTCTATAATCTGTAAATGCCGGAGCCCTATTATTCATTCAACAGGTACCTGAGAGAACGCTTCGGTCAGCGGGTTCCCAAAATAGCCATAGACGCCGGCTTTCCCTGTCCCAACAAAGACGGCACTATTTCAACCCAGGGCTGTATCTTCTGCGACACCTACGGTTCCGGCCCCATCACCAACATGGACAAGTCACTGAGTATTCGGGAACAAATCCAGCAAGCCGTCGCCGGTCGAGAAAAACAAAAGTTCATCGCCTATTACCAGGCCCATTCCAACACCTGCGCGCCGGTGTCGGTTTTACGCCAACGCTACAACATTATATTCCAATTCAAAGAAGTAGTGGGCCTCTTCATCGGCACGCGGCCCGATACCATTAACGACGACGTCTACCCTTTACTGGAAGAACTGCATAAAAAAACCTATCTCACCGTTGAATTGGGCCTGCAAAGCATTCACTCCAAAAGCCTCGACTTCCTGACTAGGAACCACAACTACCACCAATTCCTGGAAACTTTCCACAAACTCAAAGAACGGGGCATCGACGTATTGGTTCACCTGATCGTCGGCATCCCCGGTGAAACCGAAGCTGAGATGCTGCAAAGCGTCCATCAGATGAACCGCTTGAAACCGGCGGGTGTGAAATTTCATATGTTGCACATCCTGAAAAATACCGGCCTGTACAACCTGTACCGCGAAAAACCCTTCTCGCTCTTGAAAGAAGATGAGTACATCCGGTTGATCATAACCCTATTGGAACACCTGGACCCCGGTATCGTAGTACATCGCCTCACCGGCGACAGAGATCAACGAATCTTCCACGCCCCCCTCTGGGCGCAGCAAAAAAACGCAGTCATCAACCGCATCCGCATGCGCATGTTGGAACTCAACACCCGCCAAGGTGCAAAATTAAATCACACCTCTTAATGTGAAACCAAAATGGAAAACCAGATTATACTTGTATTATTATTTACATTCGTCATTCACTTGATCAGCACGCTGTCTTATTCAGTGCGGATAGTGGGAGTACGTACGGGAAAAATCGCCGTTTCCTTTGCACTGTTCAATATCCTTGTGGTGGTCTCCAGAACAGCCAATTCCTTTCAAGCCCCTTTATTGGCAAAACACGTTGAACTGAATTTAGCGAAGAACATAGCGGAAAATTTTTCAACCCCCTTTCGCTTGATCATATTAGCCGCGACCCTGGCAACCATCGCCGGCGGACTGCTCATCCCCACGTTTCAGCGCATCTGCTCAAAAGCAGTGACCGCCTTCAATGCTTATCGATCCGTGCCGCGCCTTCTGTTTCATGCCTTTTCCAAAGGAGGCCTACGGCAATTCAAAGAATCATTAAGCATGCCGTCCGCCGGGAATATCACCCAATTTGCCAAATCGGAGCCGCTGCCGGTGGGATTACTCATCTCCAACATGTTCGCCGTAGCCATTCTAACCGTGGGCGTCCTGGCATCCCTTTATGCCGGTTATTTAAATCCGCAATTACGGGTGACCTGCAACAGCCTGTCGGCAATAATAAACGGGACGGCCACCATTTTAATGTTTATATTTATCGACCCCTATCTATCCGTACTGACCGACGACGTCGTGTGCGGCAAATGCAGCCACGTCTTTTTCCGTCGCATCGTAGTGGCCCTGGTCTTCAGCAGACTTATCGGAACCTTACTGGGTCAACTTCTATTAGTTCCCGCAGCCAAAGCAATTGCGTTCACCGCAACACTTTTGTAATTCGCTCACATGCCGTAAACCAAAATGCTTGTAAACCAAAATGGTTTTTCCATTGAATGACTCTTCACGCGGGGAATGATTTTTTAAGAGGTCGAACCAAAACGGGCTTTTTATGGTATAATAACAGTATATCTCAGACGGATGTGATAATTAAGTGAAACGGAAACAGTTTTTTGAACAGTTAAAAAGTAGTGAATCAATCGCCCTTTTGCTAATATACCTCTTTACTTTCATATGCTGGCTCTTGCTCAACCTAGCTGAGAAACTCGGCCCGCCGGATGTGTATAAACTCTACAGCGTCGCGGAAAAACTTTTCTCCGGAGACTTCAAAATCGGCATCGTCCCGCCCCTCTTCCCACTAATTCAATACCCTCTGTCAAAATTGCTCTGCCTCTTCATGGAACCAATGGACGCCTTCGTCGCTGCCGGACGCTTGATTTCACTGTCGGCCGGAATGGGCGTGATCTCCTTTACTTACCTTTTCCTCAAACGTTTCACAGGTAAAGTTGCTCTGATCGGCATTACTTTCCTGGTGATTTCACCGTGGTTCCTCAAACTGCTCTCCTTTCCTATTACCGACATGCTTTATCTCTTTTTTGTCAGCGCCGCTTTCTACTGCTTCCTACCCGCTCCGAAAAACACATGGAAAACAGCGGTTGCCTTCATCCTCGGTGGCGTGCTCACTCGTTTCGAAGGCGTATTGATGATTATTTCAGGTTTCTTGAACTATTTCAAATTTAAAAAAAAATACTTCTATTACTCCCTGGCAGCCATTCCGCTGACCGGACTGGTGATGTTTTTCTTTTTCATGTTTGCCGACCGCTTCTTCGCCCATTTCCGAGACATTATTCTGGCGCAAAAAAGCTACCTCTACATCTTCCAACACCCGATGGACTTCCTGAACGTCATTTACGGCAACATTCTTTTTTTCATACCCTTTTCCTATCCCTATTTCATCAAACTGGCATTGTTGATCGTGATCCTGGCACTTTTCGGCTACGGCCTCTACCGCTTATTCAAACAACATCGGCAACTGGCGGCGGCTCTGCTGGTTTACGAATTGCTCTTTTTCATCGCCAAAGGTTACGTCGATACCACGCGCCCGGACATAGAGTTCCGGCGCATCTTTTCAGGACTGTGGATTTTTTACGTCCTCTGTTTCTTGGGCGGGTACTTTCTATTAACCACACTCAACCAACACAAAAAACTAAAACCGCTGGTCTGCGGTTCGGCCCTATTGATGATCACCGCACTGGCACTCTCACTACCGCTGATACCCATCAACCTAATACCGGTCATCCTGCCGCTATTGGCAGTATTAGTCATCCTCTTCGTCAGCCGTGAGGCACCGGCCCGACAAAAATACCCCCCGTTGCTGCTCATCATCCTATTCAGCGCCCAAATATTCAATATCAGTTACCAGCGCTCCACGGACTACGTCCAATCCATGGCACCGAAATCCGCCTACGCCGCCGCTCAATGGGTCAATTACGCCCGCATCAAACCAGGAGCAGTCATCCTTTCATACACCGATAACCTGATGATGAGTTACTATCTGAATCAAAACGACCCGGATATAAAAAATATCCATTGGGAAACCTTCACCGTGCCGCTGGTGATCGATGAAAAAACTCGTTCAGCCTACATCAAAGAATTTTTCAAAGTATTGAGAGAGCGCAAGGTAGACTATATTATCTGCGACAACTACGTCGTACCCAAAAAGGAATTCAGGGACCTCAACCAGGCCAAACGACTACTCTTCGAAGAGCACAAAAACACCGCTTATTTCCGAGTAAAAAAATACCTGCTCTATAAAGGCAAAAACGTCGGGTACGTCCTAAAGCCCGTCAACCCGCAAACGGCTCCATCGCAGATGGCTCCGCCGCAGCCCGTCGATGCTGAAACGGATAATTAAAACATCGTTTTTTTCCGTAGGGTCACGGGGCTTCCTGACCCTTACCAATCTGACCATCATGTATTGCGTCTCCCACCAACTGGGTCAATTAAAGCTGGGAATATATTCCATATCCGCTTTTTTATATTATTTATTTTCCTTTCTGACCTCCTTTGAACTGACCTCTTATTTCGGCAAGGAAGTGGCCCATTTGCGCGACCGAGCGGATTCTCTTAAGAAACTGTACGGTGAAGCAGCGACAACGTTTGTGCTGGGGGTCGGTCTCAGTCTGGCAGCGGCCGTGGTGCTCTTTTTCTTTTATCACCCAATCGCCGCCGACGTGCTGGTATTGTCCGCCCTCAGCGGCATGATCTTCGGCATTGAAAAGAACCTGTCCGGTATCCTGTTAGGACAGGAGAAAATGCAGTTCGAGTTCCTGGCCCAAGCAGCAGCCTTTTTGATAACAGCGTTGCCGGTATTGTTTTTTACGCAATGGCTGGATATTACGGGCATTTATATATTACGCATTGCAGCTTCGGTTCTGACTATCCTGCTGCGTAAGTACTTGGCCGGCATTGGTAAGTCGCTTTATCAACAAGCGCTTAAATTTAAGCAATACAACTGGAAAGAGATTTCTTTTTTTGCAGCTTCGGGCTTCGCTTATTTTGTGCAACACCATTTTGATTTGTTCGTACTCTCTTACCTGATCAGTCTGGAACAAGAAGGTGCTTATTTCCTGGCGCTGCGCATATATCTTTCCTTCTGCCTGTTGGCGGAGATGACCTCCTTTGCGTTGACGCCGTACATTTCCCGTGTATATCGGAACAAAGAAACACCTGAATCGGAACCCAGCGGCAATTTTCACGGCTTTTATAAAAAGATTCTGTTGTCCGGCACCGCCTTGGGAGTCTTGGCTTCGGTGACTTTGTTTTTCAGCAGAGATCTGTTGTTGGGTTTTTTCAGCGGCAACAATTCGGCGCAATCGTCCGATTACCTTTTTTATTTTTCGTTCTTTTTATTCTTCCGGTTTGTTTCCTATTATACCGGCAACATCCTTACCGCCACCCGATACCAGAACATTCGTTTTTATATATTGATCTCATCGTCGACACTATTGATGGGCCTGGAAGTATTGCTGGGCAAATTCCTTTCGGTGAAGGGTATTATCTATGCGCGGGGTTTTGCCGAATTTTTTATATTTGTCGCCTACCTCACTGCGGTGGCCTGCATCAAACGGTCAACACTAAAAACACAAACGCAGTAATAACAAATAAAACGTAGTACCAAACAAAAAATTACCTCAACGGAGGATTTAAATGAAACCAATAGCTTTGATTACCTTGATAACGGCAACACTCATTTTTTCCCTTCATTGTTCAAAAGCACCCGTCGTGAATGCGAATAATGCAGAGAAAGAAGCTACGGCTTTTATCGACAGTTATACCCAAACCTACCAGGCCCTGTCCTATGATGCAAGTAAGGCCGCGTGGTTATCCAATACCGATGTGAAAGAGGAAAACACCCAAAAAGAAATTGACGCCAACAAAAAATACGTGTCCTTCATCGGTAAAAAAGAGACGGTGGAAAAAGTCAAACTGCTGCTGCAAAAGAAAGCGGAACTGACGCCGTTGACTGTCAAACAACTGGAAAAAATTCTCAACCAGGCCGCTCACGGTCCCGGAACCATCCCCGAAATCACCGCGAAACTGGTGGAAGCGGAAGCCAAACAGAATGAAGCTCTCTACAGTTTCGACTATATTCTGGAAGGGAAAAAAATCTCGGCCAACGATATTTCCAATACGATAAAAGATTCTACTGATCTAGATACTCGTATGAAGGTATGGGAACTTTCCAAAGAGGGTGGAAAATCTCTTAAGCAAGGTCTGGCTGAACTCCGCACATTACGCAATACGGTAGCGCAGGAAATGGGGTATTCGTCCTATTTCGATCTGGAAACCTCCGACTACCAAATGAACGCCGCTGAAATGGTTCAGTTGATGGACAAAGTGAACCAAGAAATTCAGCCGCTTTACCAACAACTCTACACCTGGGTAAAATACAAATTGGCTGATCGTTACCAGCAACCGGTTCCGGACAAAATGCCGGCTCACTGGCTGCCCAACCGCTGGTCCCAGGAATGGCCGGGTATTGTTGAAAGCGTCAACTTGGACGATCTGTTTAAAGACCAAAAACCCCAGTGGTTGATTCAGCAGGCGGAGCGTTTTTATGTGTCTATGGGGTTCCCAAAGTTGCCGCAGGTGTTCTGGGACAAATCGGATCTATATCCAGCCGCCGCCGGCGAGAGTCGTAAGAAGAATTCCCATGCATCCGCTTGGCACATGGATTTAGCCATGGATGTGCGTTCGTTGATGAGTGTGGAGAACAATCACTACTGGTTCGAGACCACGCATCATGAATTAGGTCATATTTATTATTATTTAGCTTACGCAACGCCGCAGGTCCCGGTGTTGCTGCGGGGCGGGGCCAATCGCGGGTTCCATGAAGGCATCGGCGATTTGATTTCCATTGCGTCACGGCAACAACCATATTTGCGCGAAATCAAACTGTTGAGCGACGATGTGAAAATCGACAAGATTCAATGGTTGCTGGACGAAGCGTTGAACAATCTGGTCTTCATGCCCTGGGCTGCCGGTGTGATGACTCATTTCGAATATGATTTGTATGAAAAGAATTTGCCGCAGGACCAATTCAACAAACGCTGGTGGCAACTGGTGGAACAATACCAGGGCATTGTGCCGCCCACGGAAAGGGGCGAAGAATATTGCGACGCCGCAACGAAAACCCATATTAACAATGACGCCGCCCAGTATTACGATTACGCCGTTGCCAAGTTGTTGCAATACCAGTTCCACAATTATATTTGCAAAAATATTTTGAAAACCTCTTTACAGAACGCCAATTATTACAACAGCAAGGAAACCGGTGCTTATTTGCAAAGTATCCTAGCAAGCGGCAACACTGCCGATTGGCGCCGACTGTTGAAAGAAAAAACCGGTGAAGATCTCAGTGCTCGTGCCATGCTGGAATATTACCAGCCGCTGATGGAGTACCTGGAAAAGGAAAACGTCGGTCGTCGACTCGGATTCTGAGCTATCGGCTGCGCCACTGGAAATCGTCGCCCAGGAAAAGTTGCCGCGTACGTTCTTCCAACACCACCCAACTGGGGTGACCGGAACTGAGCAGGCGGCCTTTCTGGATAATATAAACACGGTCCGTAATGTCAAAGGTATCTTTGACGTTATGGTCCGTGATTATTATTCCGATGCCGCGTTCTTTAAGTTTGATAATGATCTTTTGAATTTCCAGAATAGTGATGGGATCGATACCGGTGAAAGGTTCGTCCAGAAACAGGAATTTTGGTCGCATGATCATCGCCCGAGCGATTTCCAGGCGGCGTTTTTCACCGCCGGACAATTGGTGGGCGGTGGAATTTATGATATGAGTCAGACCGAAATCTTCCAGCAGTTCCATTGTGCGCCGTTGAGCTTCAGCCTTTTTGAAATACAATTGCAGTACCATGAAGAGGTTGTCGTAGACGGACGCTTTGAGGAAGACGGAGTGTTGTTGCGGGAGATATACCAGTCCCTTTTCAGCCCGTTGGTGTGAGGGCAGACGGTCGATATCTTCGTCGTTGAAAAGCACCCGGCCGCCGTCCGGTTTGACAATGCCGGAGAGCATTAAAAACGTCGTGGTTTTGCCGGCGCCGTTACGACCCAGCAAACCGATCACTTCTCCGGACTCGATGCCGATACTGATACCGTTCACTACCGGGACATTATCGTATACTTTGGTCAATTCTTCAGTTCTCAGAGTATTTAGCAATGTTCTCTTTCTCCTGCGTTTCTTATAGCGCTGATTTAAAGAAACTATTATAATACAAAACCGCTTGTTTTACCAGAGCCGTTAAGGTCACCTTTTGTTCCTTTTGTCACCTTTCCGATTGTGGCGGGATTACCGGCACAATGGAAATCGTCTCATCAGACGGAGGCGGAAGACCCATATGTTCTCCCGCATAAGACATAACCAATGGTACAATAAGAGCCCTGTATATAAATCCGGTATTTTTCGTACAAAATTGCATTAACTCAAATATAAACCAATCAGGAGGAGTCAGCGAGCGTCAATGGGCAAAGAGTACTATTTAATCGTCGTGCGCGTCAGCATTACCCTTTTTAGTATTCACCGTATCCGGAACAAGCATTAACGTGAGCAATTGGCCCGCCCCAAGGCCTGCTCCGGCGAATCCTAACAAAAAACCAACAGGAGGAAACAAAACAATGAAACGTTTATTAGTATTCATTTTGATTTTAGTATTAATCCCGGCATTTGTATTCTCGGGAAGCAACAACAGCAACACATCGGCCGAAAAGCTGAAAGTAAAAAAAGGTACCGACCAGATTTCAGTCACCGGTCGCAGCCGTCATTGGGACGACATGGAGAAGATCTCTCTGTTGGGTCTGTCTAAAACGCGTAAGATGAAACCGGTAATGAACTTCAAAAATCCCCGGACTCTGGTGAAGAAGAGTACCACCCTTGACCCCCATGGTTCAGACCCAATTCCTCGACCGTGATCAAGCGCCCCTGGCCCTATCCACACCGGACAGCAGTTTTGACGGTATGAATCTCTTGCCTCCAACGGATCCGGTTGGCCCTCAGACGTCAACGGAGATGTCGGGCTGAGCTACGTGCATTGAAACTGAAAGGCAACAGTAATTTATACACCACCAATCCCACGCTGCTGGCTTGGTTGAACATCTGGTGCCCCGACTGGAATTTGTAAACATCATAAGTCATAATGAAACAAGGACAGGCCGAATTATCGGCCTGTCCGCATTTCATCCGTCCGTGTCCGTACGTGTTCGTCCGTGTCCCCCGTGGGGAACGGTCGCTCGGTACAGTTAAAAATCAATTCTGCGAAAAGGCCTGGGTCTGATAGAGTTTGCTGTAAATGCCGCCTTCTTTTAAGAGTTCCTGGTGACTGCCGGTCTCAACCAAACTGCCTTTGCGGAAGACTAAGATTCGATCTACTTTGCTGATGGTGGACAGGCGATGGGCGATAATGATGGATGTGCGGTTCTCTACTAATTTCTCGGTGGCGGCTTCGATTACTTTTTCGGTTTCTGAATCGATGTTGGAGGTGGCTTCATCCAGGATCAATATAGACGGATTGGTCACGACGCCGCGGGCGTAACTGATCAACTGTTTCTGTCCGACGGACAGGCGTTTGCCTTCTTCCAATACGTTTTCGTCGTATTTTCCCGGTAATTGGTTGATGAAATCATGGGCGTCCACTTGCCTGGCGGCGGCCGCTACTTGGTCTAATGAGACGGCGTCATTATGCATGGTTATATTCTGGGCGACGGTGCCGGTGAAGATGAAGGGGTCCTGGGGTACGGTGGATATTTTGCCGCGTAATTGTTCCAGGTCGTATTTATGCACGGGTACGTCGTCGATCAGGATTTGACCGCCTTGGATGTCGTACATGCGATTGATTAATTTGATCACTGTGGTCTTACCGCTGCCGGTATAACCTACCAACGCGACTTTTTCGCCCGGTTCGATGGTGAAGGTGACGTTCTTTAATACGGGTGTGCCGGGTTTGTAGGAAAAATCGACGTTCTGAAAACTGATCTTGCCGCGAAAGGGGTCCGGCAAGGGTACCGGGTCCGAAGGGTTCTTGACGGTTATGTCGGTATCCAATAAGGCGAAGGTTCGTTCCGCTGCGGCCATGGCGGATTGGAACATGTTGAACTGTTCGGCCAATTGACGCAAGGGGCGAAAGAACATATAGATATAGGAGAAGAAGGCAAATATTTCACCTACATGGATGGTCATGCCGATGCCGTAATGGGCGGTCAAGAGGATGATCACCATTGTTATATTGGAAACGATTTCGATTACCGGAAAATAGAGGGCAAAGGCATGCACTACTTGCAAAAATGAGACTAGGTAGTGACGGTTGGCGTCTTCGAACTGTTCTTTGCTCTTATCTTTGTAATTGAACTGCATGATTTCGCGGATTCCGGTGACGGATTCCTGCAACGTGGTATTGATGCGTGCGTTGGCTTTTCTGACGCCGCGGAATCCACTACGGATGCTGTTGCGGAACAGGATGGTGACGAATACGAAAAACGGTATGGTTATAAAGGTCAGCAAAGCCAGTTTGACGTTCACCATCATCATGGCGATTAAGATCAGGAAAACTTTCAGTAACTCGCCCACGACGGATACTACGCCCTCTGATACGAATTCACGAATGGCTTCGACGTCGTTGGTGATATTGGTCATGGTGCGTCCGACGGCTGTTTTGTCGAAATAGTCGTTGGAGAGGTAGATCATATGTTTGAACAGGTCCAGTCGTAAATCAAACAGTAAGCGCTGGCCCAGATACTGGACGACGTAATAAAACAACACCTGAAATAAAAATGCGGCCACCATGACAATTCCCAGAATCAGCACGGTGAATTCCAGTCCTTTCAAATCACCGGCAGAAACGTTGCGGTCAATACCGATCTTAATTAAATAGGGATGCAACACGCCGGCGACGTCCATGATCAGCATGAAAAACACGGAGGCGATCACCAGCGTCAGATGTTTACGTAAATAGGGGAACAAACGTCGCAGCAATCGCCAATCTTGCTTTTTTTCCACCTGTTTCTCGTCGTTCATTTCGAATTCTCCTCTTCCAGTTCCAATTCCATTTGCTGCATTTTGGCCAATCGGGAATAAAGGCCCCCTTGTTCACTTAGGGTGGCATGGTTGCCTTGTTCGATGATCTTGCCTTCGTCTAATACATAGATCACATCCGCGGTCTTGAGTACGGAGATGCGATGGGAAACCAGGATCAGGGATTTGTAACAGTAATGGGAATCCAAATTGCCCAGGATCAGTTCTTCGGTTCGTGAATCCACGTTGGAGAGGGGATCGTCCATGACCAGCAACGGTGCGCATCTGCCCAGGGCTCGGGCAATGGTCATCCGTTGCTTCTGGCCTCCGGACAGGGTGATGCCGCGTTCTCCGATTTCCTGTTGGTAGTGTTCACTGAATCCTTCGATATCTAGTTTTAAGCCGGCACTCTCCGCTGCTTGGATAACGGCTTCTTCCGACAGCTCATCAGGTCCTAGGGCGATGTTTTCGGCCACGGTTTTGGAAAACAAAAAAGGTTCCTGCGAGACAACGGCGACGTGTTTGTAATAGTCGTCCAGTTTGATGTCTCGAATATCAATGTCGTTTACGAAAACCTGTCCTGCTTCCGGGCGCAACAGTCCGACCAGGAGATTGACTAGGGTGGTCTTGCCGCTGCCTACCGGACCGGTGATGCCGATGGTTTGTCCGGGTGATACGGTGAGGTTGATGTTTTTTAATACGGTCTCTTTATGGCCGGGGTAACAATAATTGAGGTTCTTGAAGGTGATTACCGGATCGGAAGTTGTCAGCGGCAGTTTGCCGTTACTGCTTTCCACCGGATGGAACAGGATATAATTGATACGCACCAGGGCACTGATGCCTTGCTGCATTAAAGACATCATCCAGCCCAACGCTAAAATGGGGAAGGTTAAATAGGAGATCATTATATTAAATTGCAACAATTCGCCCAGGGTCATGGTTCCGTTAATTACTTCTTTGCCGCCCACCCAGAGGATGATTAATTCGGTGACGCTGAAGAGGAAGAAAAAAAGCGGTCGCAATAAACCTTGCAATTTGACCACAGCCATCTGTTGCTTGATATACTCTTCGTTGAATTCTTCGAAGCGCCGCACTTCCATTTTTTCCGCAGTGTACTGCTTGATGGAGGAGATGCCCGAAATTACTTGCCAGACTCGATTGTTCATGGTGCCCATCGCTTCTTGTATCTTCTGAAACAACGGCCTCAACAGCGGCAACAACAACACAATGGCGATGACCAGCAACAACATGACGCAGCCCATCAAAAACATCAGATAACCGTTCAGATTGATCAATACCGGTAAAAAAAGCACCAAGCGACTGAGTGAATTGGGGATGTACATCACTCCCGGTCCCAGCAGGGTGCGCACGTGGTTCAGGTCGTTGGTACAACGGGAAATCAGGTCGCCGGTTTCGTTCTTCTGAAAAAAGAGGTAATCCTGGGACAACAATTTATGAAAAAGGTTCTCCCGCAACTGGTACTCGATTTTCCGTGAGGCGCCGATAATCAACTTGCGCATCAGAAACAACGATACCGCCAACACCACGGTAAACAGCAGGATGTAGATGATTTGCCGTTGGATGATGCCCAGTCGGTTTTTCGTACTGATTTCATCCAGAATGTTGCGCATGAATCGAGGTACCATCATGTAACTGTAATTCTGAACCAACATAAACACGAACCCCAGCATCAATATGCCGGCGTGTTTTTTCAAATACGGTATAAGGGTCTTCAAGGGTTTAATAGCAGTCTCCTCATGTTATGTCAAATAGATATGTTCGTATTGATCCACGATTTTTTCCATAGAGAATTTTTCCACCGCCGTCAACATCGCAGCGTCGCGCATAGAATTGAATCGGGGGTGATCTTGCAGCAACTGAACCGCTTTGGCAGCCGCCGTTTCGGTGTCGCCTACGGGGAACAATAAGCCGTTGACGTTGTCATCGATGACTTCAGGTAAGCCGCCCACTTCACTAGCGACCACAGGCACGCCGCAGGCCATAGCTTCTAATGCGGCTAAGCCGAAGGATTCATTTTGACTGGGCAGCAACAACATATCCGATGAGGCCAACAAGGTGCCGATGTCGCGGCGTACGCCCAGGAACGAGACGTGTTTCTCCAGCTTTAGTTCTTCTACCAAGGCTTCC
>Ga0210347_1325310_pt1 | contig 14146 bp, 10 predicted proteins | sample S456metaT_FD_159705 | JGI IMG/M metagenome (GOLD analysis project Ga0210347, IMG submission 159705) | Metatranscriptome of estuarine sediment microbial communities from the Columbia River estuary, Washington, United States - S.456... | ecosystem: Environmental > Aquatic > Marine > Intertidal...
GCACTTACTAAATGATTCATTTGAATGAAATAGAAATTACGGTCCCAGTTGATATAAAAATCGACGCTGCCCGGACTTGTGAGATGTTTTAATTTTCGGAGGAGTAGTGACCTCGGTCACGACTCCTCATTATCAACAACTAAAGCCGATTGCATGTACGTACTTACGTACTTACGTGCTTACGCAATGACGCCGTTGTGTTCATTTTTTGACCGAATTCTGAAAATCGTTTTCGAAAACGGCGATTATATCTCCTACCGTTTGCGCCTGACGCATTTGTTGCCGGATGCTTTCGCGACCCAGGGCCTGACCGATGAGTTTTAATGTTTTTAAATAACCATGAATGTTCTCGCCTGCGGATATGATGAAAATGAACCGCACCGGCTCACCGTCGATACAGGTGTAACCATCGATAGGCTTTTTTAATTTGATGAAAATAATGACCACTTGATCCGTCGCCGAACCGGACCGGGAATGGGGAATGGCTACACCGTATCCCAATGTCGTCGGCGAATCCTCTTCCCGTTGAAAGAGATTTTCAAGAAAAGCCGTCCGGTCAAACACATACCCTTTTTCCACTGCCATATCCGCTGCTTTCTCGAAGATTTGTTCTTTTCTTTTCGCATCAAAATTCAGTAAGATCAGATCGGACTTCATATAGTCCGCCAGTCGAGGTAAGCGGTTTTCCATAGAGGAGATTGCATAATCAATCGCTTTAGGCAAATCCTCCGGGAAATTGCCGTCGCCGATTTTTTCAGGAATGCCCATTTTGTGAATAATAATTCGAACTTCTTGACGCATGCCGCATAGGAGAACTGTTTTGTTTTTCGCCCGCATCCGGGAAATAATATTTTCAATACCAATCGCACCGGACTGATCGATCATAGAGATACCTTTCATGTCCAGAATTAAAACATTGGGAATAAAATTGGCAATCAGGCGGGTGAAGTTCCGGGTGGACCCGAAGAACAGCGGACCTTCCACAGCAATCACCGAAATTTTGTGCAGCCGCATTTTTTCAATAATTTCAGGTGGAATCGAGGAGAGGTCGCGATCATCAAAGGGGATGACCCCCAATTTACCGATGCGGTTGATAAACAGAAACGCCGCCATTAACAGACCGATAAGCACCGCGGAAATCAAGTCGGCAAAAACAGTCACCAGCATCGTCGCCACAAAGATTGTCGCGTCGGCAATCGGAGTCTTGCGAATATGGCGAATCGGTTCCAGTTCGAACATACCCACCGCAGCCATCATCAGCACCCCGGCCAGAGCAGCCAGGGGGATTTGCGCCGCAATCGGAGTCAGTGTAAGAATAACCAGTGCCAGAATCACGCCGCAGATCATGCCGGAGAGTTTGGTTTTTCCGCCGGTGCGGATATTGATCATCGTACGCACAATCGCACCGGTTCCCGCAATACCGCCGAAAAGAGCCGCGATACTGTTTCCTATCCCTTGACCGATCAACTCGCGGTTGCTGTTGTGTTCCGTATTGGTCGCCGTATCCACCACCACGGAGGCCAGCAGCGTTTCCAGATAACCCAGCAGGGCCACCGCGAATCCTGCCGGAATAATTCGCTTCAATTCGGCAAATTTCACCGAAGGCAGCGCCGGTGCCTGGAACGAATCGGGAATAGCACCCACCAACCCTATAGAAGCGTCTTTGATAAAACTGAAATTATCCCAGTTAATCGAATAATGCAGCAGGGGAATTTTGTCCGCCAGGAAATAAGTGACCAGGGAACCCGCCGCCAGACCGATAAACAACCGAGGCAGGGATTTACTGATAAGCATGGACAGAAAAATAAAAGCCATCGTAATCAGAGCGACAAACGGCGATTTCGAAAAAGCGCGCAGTTGTTGCATAAAGATCAGAATAGCAATGCCGTTGGTAAAACCTGCGATCACCGGTTGTGGAATGATACTGATAAATCGACCCAGTTTAGCAAACCCCATCGCGATTTGAAACAGCCCGGCAATCAGACAGATCAGCAATAATGCATTTATATCGTGAAATTGAATATAAATTTGAGTTAGGATAACAGTCATACCGCCGGTAGGCCCGGTAATTTGTTGGGGGGTCCCGCCGAACATCGATGCCAGAATACCTGTAAATATGGCACCGTAAAGACCGGCCACCGCTCCGGTAGGGTCTCCGTTAGTCGCCAGAATACCGAAACCCAAGGCAAGCGGCAGAGCTACAATAGCGGAAGTTAAACCACCAAGGAAATCACCTTTCAAATTTGAAAAATCAAATGAGAGATATTCTATGAACCCAAATTCCCTAAAAAAGCTTCCCGAACCATTCTTTTTTGAATGTACGGTTTGCGTCATACCAACCTCCTTATGTCGTTGGATCGGCAACAGAAATGCAGAATTATAGCAGCAAAACAGGTCCGGTGCAATGGCATTTAGATAAATAAATAAAAAAAAGCTGTGTCGGTCCGTGCCTCCTAATCCACAGGAAAATGCCGGCTGAACTTAATCCTACCGAATCTCGTATTAACTCACTACTTAAAAACCTAAAAGACGGAGGAATATAATGAGCAATAAAACAGCACTGGTAACCGGTGCCAGCGGTGGAATAGGTTACGTTTTCGCCCAACGACTGGCTGAAGCCGGATACATCGTTACCAGTGTCGCCAGAAGTGAAGATAAATTAAAAGAATTGACATCAAAACTCGGAAAATACCACCGCTACATTGTCGCGGACCTCTCTAACTCCGCCCAACTGAACACTGTGGCTGAAGATGTTGAAAAAACCGGCTACTCATTGCTGATCAACAATGCCGGCTACGGCTTGTACGACGTGTTCACCGATATGCCTCTGGATAAACAACAAAACATGATGTTTCTAAATATGGACGCCTTGGTGCGACTTTCCTATGTTTATTTGCAACATGCCCGGTCCGGCGACGCTCTGATAAACGTCTCTTCCGCACTGTCCCGACTTACCTACCCCGGCGGCGCCGTTTATTCCGGAACCAAAGGTTTCGTCACCCACTTTACCGAATCCCTCTGGTACGAATACAAAGATAAAGGCATCTATGTTATGGCCCTGCTGCCCGGTCTGACCTATACCGACTTTCACAAAGTGGCCATGGGGAACCGCAAAGTCGATCTTCCTAAAAACTACGGATACCCCCCCGAAGTCGTGGTGGATGAAGCCATGAAAACTCTTCTGGCCAGAAAACACCCCTCCGTGATCAGCGGCCCGAAATTCCGCAAATTGGTCAACATCGCCACCCGATTACTGCCCAGGAAGAAGATGATTATTGCCATGGGTAAAAACAACCCGGTACTAAGAAATAAATAAAAATCCCTTCCTGAATTCAGTCCGACGCCCCGGGATGGTTACGAGAAACAGGACTGCGAGAATGCTGCGTCGAAGCGTTGGCTTAAGGTCAATCGTGCCGCGAAGACGGGCTTAAGTTAGTGTTACTTTGCTACTGGCGATTGAAACTGGAGGTCTGCTGATACAAGAGCTTTAAAACTTCAGCGAAACTCATGCTCTGGCCCTTGAGCACGACGTCCCCAATACCCACCTGATCTGCCAATACTACGTCCAAATCCTCCGCTAGGGTCAAGGGATTGGAAAACACCGCACGCAATACGACGACCTGCGTTTTCTTGCCGTATTTGCTCTGCAATAACGTACTACGTGAAATAAAACTCTGCCCCATTAAAAATTGCCGGTCCTGCAATACTTCATTGATGCAATTGATGACGTACTGGTCCTCATTGTTAAACGACTCATCTTTGATCTTTTGCCGCATGTTCTCCGGAATGTACCGGTACACCACGATGTTGGTCCGCGGTTCATCCATTAATTCAAAGGCCGGGTGCTCTTTGACTTTCTGCGCAAACAACAATGCCTTGCTCATGCCCTCTTCTACCAAATATGCGTAGCCCTTTTTACCCAACAAAAAAAGCCCCGCATGCAAATAAGCACAGGTGGCAGGACGCGACCCCTCAGGTGAATGTTTGCCTAAGTCAAACGATTTTATGCGCGCCTGATATCCTGCAGTAGCCTTGATGTGTTGTACAATCCCCGGGTCGCGACACAAGACCACACTGATCCCTTGCGGCAAATAAAGCTGCTTGTGTCCGCAAATAGTCACCGAATCAGCCAGTTGTATCCCGTTCAGCAACGGCCGGTATTTTTCCGAAAAAAGCAACGGACCTCCCCAGGCTGCGTCCACATGAAAATGAACACCGTTCTCTTTTGAGACCTCCGCCATATACGGCAAATCATCTACCTGCCCTGTTTCCGTAGAACCGGCAATGCCGACTACCGCTACAATCAAACGACGCTCCTCTTTGCACTGGGCAATGGTTTTTTTCAACGCTTTGATGTCGATGGCACCGGAAGAATCCAGGCTCACCTTCAGTACGTTTTGCGCTCCCAAGCCTATCAACGAGCCTAATTTGTCCATGGAATAATGCATCTTGGCGGAACCGATGATCACTGCGTCACTGTAGCCGTAATGTTTTAAGCCTACGGCAAACCCTTCACTTTGCAGGCCCATGTAATCGTTATCCGGCTGCAACGCTTTGTTGCGCGCTATCCATAAGGCCGTAATATTAGCAAGGGTTCCGCAAGAGGTAATAATGCCAAGGTTGCTGGCCTGCTCCTGAATGTTGGCGTCATAAAAAGATTCCGATAAATCGTAAACCAGACGATGCAACATCGCCAGTGTTTGACGTTCCAGCAAAGTATAGACCCTGGACGTTTCAACCTTTACATTGTTTTGGTTCATCACCGTCATCAGTTGCGTGATGTACTGAAAAAACACCGGCAACAATGAGGTCATGTGACCTATATACCGAGGTCGGCCCACATTCACCGCATGGGGTAAAATATCTTTTTTAATGAACTCCAGATAAGATGCCAAGGGCTGAGGTTCATCAGGAATGACGGAGGATTGAAACCGGTAGGTTAATCGGTCCAGCGGTATCGTGCTGGAAATAGGGCCGGGTTTCATGAAATGTTGAATGCATTCTTGAATACCTTCTTTAAAGGCTTCCAGTTCCGGATTGAGGGACAGGTAGTCGAAATATTTTTTTACCGCCTGCTGTACCGAGGGCAGTTCGGTTTCCGTTGCGTTGACCGTGTCATTGGGATTTGCTTTTTTCTTCATAGTTTTTCACCTGCCGGACATTGTAAACCATCGCAGTTACCGTGTCAAATTTCCCAGGGTATTTGCTTAAAAATTAAAAAAACTTGATTGCCCTGCGGGAATGTGATATAAGTGGTACCTGATATATCACGATTGAATGAAAGTAAATGGTCCCGAAACACATTCATCGGGAAGTGAGGTAAAAAGATGAAAGATCGAACACTATTAATGATCCCCGGCCCCATCGAATTTGAACCGGCAGTGTTGTCCGCTATGGGGGCACCTACCCACAGTCATGCGGCCCCGGAATTTATCAGCATTTTCAGCAGCGCCCTAAAGCGCATGCGCGAGGTGTGGCGGAGTCCTCAGGGTCAACCCTTCATCATTGCCGGTTCCGGCACCCTGGCGATGGAAATTCCCGCCGCTAATCTGGTGGAAGCCGGCGACAACGTGCTGGTAATTTCCACCGGTTATTTCGGCGCCCGCTATCGTGACCTGCTGGAACGTTTCGGTGCCGACGTAACTGTTTTGGAAGCGGAAATCGGCGGCACGGTGAGTACTGCGCAAATCGAAGCGGCTTTAAAAAAGAAATCCTATAAATTATTAACCTTCACTCACGTGGATACCTCTACTGCTGTGAAAACCGATGCGCGTGAAATCGGTCGGTTGGGACAAGAGTACGGCGTATTAACCATATTAGACGGCGTGTGTTCCGTTGCCGGTGAGGAAATTTGTCAGCAGGAATGGGGCTTGGACGTCGTACTTACCGCGTCGCAAAAAGCCGTGGGCGTGCCGCCCGGTCTGGCTTTGTTGGTGGTCAGTGAAAAGGCGATGACTACCTGGAAGAACCGCAACACGCCGGTAGCCGGATATTATGTGGATTGGAAAAACTGGTTGCCTATCATGGAAGCGTACGAAGCCGGCAAACCGTCTTATTTCGGCACACCGCCGGTGAACTTAATCAGCGCATTGGATGTCGGTTTGGGTCAAATCTTGGTCGAAGGATTGGACGCCCGATTCAAACGGCACCAACAACTGGCCGCTGCTTGTCGGGCCGGTCTGAGTGCATTAGGACTTGGCATGGTGCCTCTGGAAGAGGACCTGTGCGCCTCCACCTTATCTGCGCCCCGTTACCCCGACGGTGTAAGCGGCGCGCAATTGTTGCCCCTGGTAAAAGCAGGCGGTGCCGTAGTGGCCGGCGGACTGCACGGGGAGATTAAAAATGACTATTTCCGGATCGGACACATGGGTGCGGTGAACAGAGGCGACATCCTGGCAGTCATTGCTGCTGTTGAAGCCGGGTTGTCCGGTTGCGGATACTCTTTGGAAAAAGGAGCAGGCGTTGCTGCGGTGCAACGGACTCTGGCCATCTAAGTTGGTGAGACAATGAATAAAAAAACCATCGGTTGGATAGGGACCGGCGTAATGGGTCGGTCCATGTGCGGGCATTTGCTGGACAACGGGTACCGGGTTGTTGTAAACAACCGTACCCGAGAGAAAGCCGCCCCGCTTTTGGAAAAAGGTGCTTACTGGTGCGACGAACCGGAAGCTGCGGCAGCAGAAGCGGACATATTGTTTACCATCGTCGGTTACCCCGCCGACGTCGCCTCCCTGTATCTGGGCACCAAAGCACGACCGGGCATTATAGCCGCCGCCCGGTCCGGGAGTATACTGGTGGACATGACCACATCCGAACCCTCCCTAGCGCAACAGATCGCTGTGGAAGCCGCGTCGAAAAAAATTCAAACCCTGGACGCCCCGGTTTCCGGCGGCGACGTCGGCGCGCAAAAAGGAACTCTGGCCATTATGGGGGGCGGTTCTAAGGAAACCTTTGAGCAGGTGTTGCCCTTGTTTCAATTAATGGGAGAGAACATCGCCTTAATGGGTGCAGCGGGTTGCGGACAGCACACCAAAATGAGCAATCAGATCCTGATTGCCTCCACCATGATCGGCACAGTAGAAGCATTGTTGTATGCATACAAAGCAGGATTGGACCAGGACGCCGTCATCGACATCATCGGCAAAGGCGCCGCCGCCTCATGGTCAATCAACAACCTGGGTCGGCGCATGGTCAAGCGGAATTTCCAACCTGGATTCTACATCAAGCATTTCATCAAAGACATGCGCATCGCCCTACTGGAAGCAGAGCGCATGAATCTATCCCTACCCGGCCTCTCCTTAGCCAAGCAGTTTTATTTATCCGCCATGGCCTTAGGATTTGAAAACCTAGGCACCCAAGCCCTATACAAAGTCTTCGAAAAAATCAACCAACTAGAACCATCCCCTGGTCCCTAGGGCAACCTCTTTTCAGAACTCCCCTAATTCCTAAAACTTTCCTAATTCCCCGAACGAGAAGCCGAAGGCGTCGAGCAATTCCGCAGACCCCAAGAGATCGCAAGTTAAAAACTTGACTAAATAGTACTATTCCACTAAAATAAAACCAAACAAAAAATAAAAACAAATACTAACAAAGGACGAAAAAATGAACACGGGAACAGAAACCTTGTTAAACGCCGCGCAAGAGGCCAAAGCCAACGCCTACGCGCCATATTCAAACTTTCACGTCGGCGCCGCATTGCGCACCGTATCCGGGAAAATATTCAGCGGCTGCAACGTAGAGAACACCTCCTACGGCCTCACCAATTGCGCCGAGCGCACAGCAATTTTTAAAATGGTCAGCGCCGGTGAGCAACAAATCGCCGAAATCCTAGTGATCGGAGACACTGAAACTTTCCTCCCCCCTTGCGGCGGGTGTCGGCAAGTCATAGCGGAATTCTCCACCAACGAGACCGCGGTTTACATGTGCAACAAGAACGGCGACATCACACAAACCACGGTAGCCGAATTAATGCCCTTTACATTTTTTCTGGAAAAGTGAGACATGAACAGTAAAAAAGAAACCCAGACCGATTTCAGCATGTATGAAGTCATTTCCCTCAAGCGAGACGGATTTCCGTTGAGTGCCGAAGAGATAAATTATTTCATCAACGGTTACGTCGCCGGCAGCATCCCCGATTATCAAGCAGCCGCGTTGTTAATGGCGATTTATTTAAAAGGCATCAATAACGACGAATTAACCGTACTAACCCAGGCCATGATGCATTCAGGAGACGTCATCCCGTTGGACGGGATCTCCGGCAAAAAAATCGACAAACACAGCACCGGCGGCGTCGGCGACAAGATCAGTTTTGTCATCGCCCCGTTAGTCGCCGCATGCGGCGTCAAAGTACCCATGCTGTCCGGGCGTTCGTTGGGTCATACGGGAGGTACGCTGGATAAATTGGAATCCATACCCGGTTTTAATGTGTTCCTAGAAACAGCCGCCTTCAAAAAAATATTAGCGGATGTAAATATGGTCATCTGCGGCCAGACGGAAAACATCGTACCCGCAGACCGCAAACTTTATGCCTTGCGTGACGCCACCGCCACAGTCACCAACATCCCGTTGATTTCCGCCAGCATCATGAGCAAGAAATTAGCATTGGGAACCGACGGCATGGTATTAGACATCAAAACCGGCAGCGGCGCATTTATGCGACGGTTGGGAGATTCGGTGAAGTTAGGTAAGACCATGGTGGACATCGGCGAAAAGTCCGGGCGCACCACCATCGGACTAGTCACTAATATGGACCAGCCCTTAGGCCTGGCCGTAGGCAATTCATTAGAAATAATCGAGTCCGTCGAATGCCTCAAAGGCCGCGGCCCCAAAGACGTCATGACCGTAACCAACGCGCTGGGAGCCGCCATGCTGGTAGCCGCCGGTGCGGAACGCAATTATCACAAAGCATTGAAACGACTGGACGACGTTTTGAATTCAGGCAAACCATTAGAAGTATTCAAACAATTCATCACCGCCCAGGGCGGCGACGCCGCTATTTGCGACAACTACGACCGATTGCCCAAAAGCAAATTCCAGGTAGACCTGTTGGCGGAAAAGAGCGGGTACGTCGGCAAGATCGAAGCCTTTGAAGTAGGCATGACCGCCATTGATATCGGCGCCGGGCGCAGGAAAAAAGAAGATCAAATCGATCACAGCGCCGGATTTATCTTTCACAAAAAAGTAGGCTACCCCGTCAAAGCAGGCGAGCCCATACTCACTATTCACACCAACAACGAAGCCGGCATCGAAGCCGCGCAACACCGCCTAAAAAAAGCCATCCGTATAACGGAAACCATCCCCGGACCTCAGGACATGGTCATTCACCTCATCGACAAAAACGGCATGCACGACTGGGAATCCCTCTAACACTTACCACTTACCATTAACAATTAACTTTTCCTCCCTTTGGCTTGCGGGTAGGCGTGCCAGACACGGAGTGCCAAGAACAGCCCAATGGCCGCGATAGGAATCATCGCCAGCGGCCAGGAAATCCAATTATCCGGATTCGCCGCCGGCCCCACAATCTTTCCGGTCGGGTCAAGTTGTTCTTTAGGCAGCATAATCGCATAAGTAAAGGACATCATCGCCGTCCCCAGATAGACAAAACCGTCGATAATCCCCACAGCCACCCCGACATTCCGTTTCCCGCCGAAATCCATTGAAGCCGTACCGGACAACATGCCGTGAACACCAATCACCGCCATAGACATCGCCAGCACCATCAGACCCACCAAAGGAGATTTAAAAAGGAAAGTAAGAGCCGCAGCACCCGCCAACATGAAACCATAGAGCCATGCCGCCACAGGCCCGCGTCTGGAGCCGAACACGTGGTCCGAGATCACCCCCGCCACCACGCCGCCCAAAATACCGGCACAACAGAGCAACAGCCCCCAGTTCTCGTAGACGAAACTGCTCTTAAAACCAAGAATCGCGTCGGTTTGTTTAGCAAATGTGCGGTACCATTGCATAATCGCCTGTCGCAAAAAACCGCTGCAAAATTCTACGCCGGCAATGGTCATGATGATCGGATTCTTCAACATCAATTTAAAAACCGCAACCGCGCCTAGGCGGGGACTGTTGTCGCCGGAGGAGGCGTCGGCCGTGTCAAAGTCTTCCAGGCCTGCATCCACCGGCGTGTTATGCACGATGAATACATCGATCAACCAAAAAATCCCCAACAATACGGCAGGAATCAAAAACACCCAAGCTAGGCCGAAGCCTTTGAGGATCATATAACCCACATCAAAGGCAAAATAGATGCCTAAAGAAATCAGGATTCCGAAAATGGCGCCGAAAACCCCCCGCTCCCGCACATGGAACCAAGCGGCATTGACTTTAACAATCGCCACCGCGCCGAAACTTTGGAAGTACATATTCAAGGCGTAAAGAATGGAAAAGACCACCGCAAAATGAGCGGCAATAAAGCCATGTCCCGGTCCTTTGTACATGATGGACAACGTAGCCAGACCCATTAACATGTTCATCACCATGGCACCGCCGGCGCCCATGAGGATGGAAAACCGTCCGCCGTAACGATCGGTAAGAGGCCCGTTGATCAGAAAGGAAAGTCCGTACACCACCGTGCCCACGCCGAAAATGATACCGAATACATCGTTACCCATCAACGAGTTACCGGTATCACCCATAATAGATTCGAAAGAAGATTTACTCACCGTCAGGTTGTAACGGCCCATATACAACAACGCATAGGTCAGACCCAGCGGCAGCCAGTTCATCACTCTGCGTCTGCGAAAGCTTTTCTTATGACCGACGTCGATCTGCGGCAAGCGCATAATCACGACGGTTACCACCGCCAATAAAATCAGGATCGGTAAAAAATTATTCAGCCAGGTAGGCAGGAAATCCAACATGTTTACCTCGTCTCAGCGTCCGTTGCAAACGGACGGGAATCATTGTTTAGCGTTTCGTTTGAACCGCCCAGAGATTGGTCAGAACTTCTTCCAGGTGAGCGCCCAGTACGTCCGGTTTATCTGTTTTTTCCGGCATATTTTCAAACACGCCGTAGGGGACGTTGATACCTTTCACCTTTAAGTAGGTGGGGTCGCTTGAGAATTCAGCCCAGTCGGACTCTTTGTAGAGCATTTCCAGTTTCACGTCTTCCAGGGCGTGTTCCAGAATAGAGTCCGGTTTATCCGGGTTGTAGCGGCGGCGGTTTTTGCGGGTGGATTCTTCGAAGTCCACGTTGATGTAGAGCGTAACGCCGGTTTTTAGAATAGTTTCGGAAAGATGATCGTAAGCTTCTTTAAAGCCGCCGTGTTCACTGCCCCGTGAGAATTCAATAATAACGGTTTTGTTGTTTTTATGGTAATCGGGGTCGTCGCGCAGCATTTTTTCATATTGACGGTTCAGTTTCCTGATCAGGAAATTCCAGTACCATTTCCCTTTAAACACGTACCCCGGCAACGTTTTGCCGTTGTAGACAAACTCTTTGTTTGAAATAAGCCGAGGTTGGCCCATAGCTTCCATCAGGTCGTCGTCTTCGAATTGTTCCCACAGAATAGGGAAGTCGTCCAGTTCAACAAATTCGCCCACGTGAAAGCGTTCGATTCGTTCGGCAACAGGGACTTGTTTTAAAAAATCAATTACTTCGGATTTGCCGGCAGCAGGTCTGCCGTTAAGAATGATCACATCAAAAATCTTTTTATCCATACGGTACTCCTATAATTAATGAATTTACAATCTTTCATTATAAACATTTTTGACCAAGCAATCAATAAGAATTCCGATTGATGTTGAAAATTTACAGAAATTGGTATACTATTAGAAAAATTTGCCTGTCACCTTTTTTTCTTTTAGATGTGTAGGGAACGGTCGCGACCGTTCCCTACACATCGAGGCTTTAATCATCTGCAAGGGAGAGGCAATTCAAAAGGAGAATTGGTGCGTCCGGGCATCGGCTCTTTTTTTAAAACTGTTTTTATGGTATGATATCCACGGCATTGAGCTAATCCATCGTACCGGACGGAAACATGATCAAGAAAAGAGTCAAGACCGACTTCTTAACCTTCCCGGTGACGCCGGGCTTAATTGTTACTATTATCGTTGCATTGTTATGTCTCCCGGTTCAAGCCGATTCACAGCCCGACACCCCTCGGGAATTAATCCTGGTACAACTCCCGTTGACCACCTCCGCAGGCAAAATCTTGCGCCTCTCTTTACTTACCGGACAGGCCGTCTCTCTGACCGACGATTTCTACAGCGCCGCTGACCCCGCTGTTTCCTTCGACGGTAAATCCATTTTTTTTTCCGGGAAACGCCGGGAAAAAGACCTGCGACAAATCTGGCGCATGGATAGTGACGGTAGGAACAAAGTTCAACTCACCACACATGCCGGCGATTGTTTTGCACCACTGTCGGTTGGGACACTTTTCCACCTGGACGACAACGCCCCTGTTTCCAGGTTGCTTTATTTGGCGTACCCCGAATCGGCACTTTATACCTGCAATATGGACGGCAGCGACAGCCGCAGGATTACTTTCGGTTCTTATCCGGCCCGAAACCCGTCGGTCCTGCCCAACGGTAGAGTGGTGTACAGCACCTTTGTGCCCGGTTCGGCCAAAGGGTCGGCCAAAGGGTCAACCGACAAAATCGGTACAAACGGCAATTATCAATTGTTGGCGGTAAATATCGACGGCACGGACCTCATGGGATTCCAAACCGCCGACTGCGCGCCCGGCGACAAAGAATCCGCTCGCTTTGCAGCGGATGGGCGTATCTATTTGATTGTGACTCAAACCAATCATTACCTGGGCGGCGGTTCTCTGGGTTATGTCTCGCAACGCAGACCCTACCGCTCTTATAATGAACTCAACAATAGCGGAATCTTCCGCGACCCCTGCCCGTTGCCGGACGGTTCCATGGTGATTTCATTTCGCGGCAAAAACGAACATGACCCTTTTGCTCTCCATCTTCTTGATACCGCCACCGGCAAGCCGGGCAAAAAATGTTTCGCTCTGCCGGGCAATCACATCATCGACGCCCAAGTGCTTGCTCCCCATGCCCAGGTAAACGGACGCTCTTCTTTTAATGACCCCAACCGAGACGACGGCGTGTTGTACTGTATCAGCGTCTACCTCAGCAGTCAACCCAAACTTCAAAACCTGCCCCAGGGTTCCGTTAAAACAGTCCGGGTCTTTGCCGGTGAAGTGTTTGAAAATAAAAATGGGGACAGGCAAATAAATGAGGAATTATTGAAAAATGGGGACAGGCCGGGAAATGGACCGGGAAATGAGGAATTATTGGGGAGTGCTCCGGTGGAAGCGGACGGGTCTTTTCATATTCGGGTACCAGCGCAACGACCGCTTTGGTTTCAGTTGCTGGACAAGAACGACGCACCCCTGGGCCGCCGCAGCGGCGAGACTTGGGTGATGCCCCGTGAATCCCGGGGTTGTATCGGTTGTCACCAAAACCGGGAACTGGCGCCGCCCAACCAATTACCGCAGGCTGTACTGAAACCGGCTGTAAATTTGGTGCCTGTTCATAACAAGAAATAATTGCCCGACGGGAGAATACACGATGACATTTAGAAATCCGCTGCTGCTGTTGGTTTCACTCGTTCTACTGATACCTTGCACAAATCTGTCCGCCCGGTCCGACGTGCCGAAGGTGAAATCAAGTAAAGAAAAACAATCCGACCGATTGCCGCAACTGACGGACATTACGTTGGCTGCCGGCATCCGTTTTGTTCACGGCATCGGCGACGGGGAGTTGAGCAATATTGTGGAATCCACCGGTGCGGGCTGCGCGCTTTTTGATTTCGACAACGACGGTAAGCTGGATATTTATCTGGTGAACGGGTGTTATTTAAAATCCATCAGTCACCCCCGCGGCCGAAATCAAGCGGGTAAGCTGCACAATAGACTCTACCGAAACAACGGCAACAATACGTTTACCGACGTCACGGAAAAAGCCGGGGTCGGACACAACGGTTACGGCATGGGCTGCATTGCTGCCGATTATGATAATGACGGGGATAAAGATTTGTTTGTTACCAACTACGGCCCCAACGTGCTCTATCGCAACAACGGCGACGGGACCTTCAGCGACGTTACCGAAGCTGCCGGCCTTCAAGGTGATCTGTTTTCTACCGGCAGTACTTTTTTTGATTACGACAACGACGGCGACC
>Ga0210347_1129881_pt1 | contig 14143 bp, 12 predicted proteins | sample S456metaT_FD_159705 | JGI IMG/M metagenome (GOLD analysis project Ga0210347, IMG submission 159705) | Metatranscriptome of estuarine sediment microbial communities from the Columbia River estuary, Washington, United States - S.456... | ecosystem: Environmental > Aquatic > Marine > Intertidal...
ACTATTTCCCGGAGGTTAACCATGAGCAAAAAATCTCTTATTATGATTGTTTTTATAATTGCTGTTTTTCTTTGCGGCTCCTTCCAACTGTCCGCTGCGGAAAAAATGAAAGATGAAGACTGCATGGCCTGTCATTCGGACAAAGATCTGGAAGCAGTGACCGAACGCGGTAAAACGCTTAAATTATTTGTTGCTGAAAATCCCTTGGTAGGCAGCGTTCACGAAGGCCTTACCTGCGTTCAATGTCACAAAGGCGAGAAATCATTCGACGACGTGCCGCATGCCGACGCAAAAAAGCCGATGGTCAAAGGTTGCACCGATTGTCACGAAGATGAATCCCGTGAGGCAAGCGGCGACGTACACGGCAAAGCCGTCAAGGATGGGAATCCCCGTTCACCAAGCTGTGATGCCTGCCACGGTGGTCATCAAGTTTTACCGCTGACGTCCCCCAACTCACGGATGCATAAGATGAATCAAGTGGAAGCCTGTGGGAAATGTCACGGCGACGCAAAATTCATCGACGCAGAAAAGAGCATTACCAAGCGAAATCTAGTCGGTCGGTATAAATCCAGCGTACATTACGACGCCATCAAGCAGGGCAAGAACGCCGCATCCTGTACCGATTGTCACGGCACGCACAAAATATTGCCTTCTTCCAAACAGGACTCCAAAGTCTCCCGTACCGGTGTAGGCAACACCTGTTTAACGTGTCATCCCAACCAGGCCCGTTCATTTTGGACCGGAGCCCACGGCAGTGCATTATTGAACGGCAACCACGACGTGCCTACCTGTACCACCTGTCACGGCGACCACGACATGGCGTCATTAAAAAGCCGCGTTGGAGATGCCAAACAATGGGCTTCCACTCAGGTTTGCATTTGGTGTCACGGCAACAACCGAATGATGAAACGTTACGGCCTGGATGATTCACCGGTGGTCAGTTACATGAACGATTTCCACGGCCTGACCCAGCGCGGTACCGCCGGAGCTAGTGCCACTTGCGCCGATTGTCACGACCCGCACCACTCCTTACCGGCCACTCATCCCAGCTCCAGAATGCACATCACCAATCGCGGCCCGGCCTGCGGAAAATGTCACGGCAAAGTAACGGACAGTTTCTCACAAAGTTTCAATCATAAAGTAAAAATCAGCGCCGACGGTCGAGGCGTGGAAGCCATTGTCAGTACACTTTATGTTTTACTAATCGTATTCGCAGTGTCCTTTATGCTGCTGTACAATTTCTTGGTCTGGTTCAAGGCGTTGCGGGACAAGATGAAGTTCCAACGGCACTTGAAACACATCAACCGCATGACCATGTTTGAAATAATGACCCATATGGTCCTGTTCCTGACCTTTACCGTCCTGGTAATCACCGGATTCGCCTTAAAGTATCCGGAAGCGTTTTGGGTCAAATGGATGTTCGCCATCGGCATCAATGAAACGATTCGTGCGTTTACCCACCGCTTCGCCGCCGTGTTGATGACCCTCGACATCATAGTCTTCGGCTTTTACACATTTTTCGCCAAGCGGGGCAAATGTCTGCTCAAAGAGATTTTACCGCGATTCCAGGATTTAAAAGATATGATCGCCTCGTTTAAATATTACCTGGGCATGACCAAAGATACCCATCAGCCCAAACATGATGTCTTCGGTTTCGTCGAAAAAATCGAGTTCTGGGCATTGATCTGGGGTACGGTAGTCATGGTCGTATCCGGATTGGTCCTATGGTTTCCCAAATCCTTGCCGGCATCGTGGCCCTCATGGGTAATCAACGTCGCTCGTACAATCCATTTCTACGAAGCGGTATTAGCCGCGTTGGCGATCCTTATCTGGCACGGGTTCCATACCATGTTCCATCCTGAAGAATTCCCCATGAATACCTCATGGTTGACCGGTTATATTACGGAAAATGAAGCCCAGGCCCATTTTACCGACGAAGCGATTAAAAAATTGAAGAAGTAAACACGAAAGATACGAGGCCTCCTGCGCAGTTGGTAACACGATCGATACAAGGCATCCTGCGCGGTTGGTAACACGAAAGATACAAGGCATTCTGCACGGTTGGTAGGGGCGAACACAACGTTCCGCCCCTACCCGGTGTCCGCCGCCGGTTCTAGATTTGGGTCTTGACATCAAGTAGAATTATTGTTATTTTAAATATAACTGTAGGATGTGTTGAAAGAGTTAGGAATAAGTTTAAAATAAACGTAAAACATGAAGCATTTAGCATGAGGTGTCAGAATGAAACGACGTGAATTTATATTGACAACAGCGGCCGCAACATCAGTGGCCTGTCTCCCTTCTATGTTCACCATGGCTCAGGCAGCATCCGGAGCATTGGTAGTCAAAGTGGAAGGGGAATCCCCTTACGACATCACCAAGAAGGCCGTTGAACTACTGGGCGGTATGCAGAAATTTATCGCCAAAGGCGACGTAGTCATGATTAAGCCCAATATCGGCTGGAACCGTTCCGTCGAGCAGGCAGCCAACACCAACCCCGAAGTAGTCAAAGCGGTAGTGGAAATGGTCAAGGAAGCCGGGGCGAAAAAAGTCATCGTAATGGATCACACCTGCCATAAGGCCGAAGACACATATAAACGCAGCGGCATTGAAGCTGCGGCCAAAGAGGCCGGTGCCGAAGTGCGTTATGTGGATGAGAAACGCCTGACCATTCACGATTTCAACGGTGTACGTTTGAAACGGTGGCCGATTTTCAAAGATTTCCTTGAAGTAGACAAATTCATCAATGTCCCGATTCTTAAGCACCACGGTTCCGCCGGTATCACCATCGGCATGAAGAACCTCTACGGGATACTGGGCGGTGAACGGGGCAAATTGCACCGTGACATGGGCCAAGGTATTGCCGATCTGGCGGGTGGGTTCAAACCGCACCTTACGATTATCGATGCTTACCGTGTGTTATTGCGCAACGGACCTATCGGCGGCAGAATCAGCGACGTTGAGTTGAAAAAAACCGTCATCGCCTCCACCAATATCATGGAAGCCGATGTGGTAGCCGTCGCTCTTTTCGGTGAAGAACCCATGCGTTTCGATTTCATTCGCGCGGCTGCCGAAAAGAAAATGGGATTCTCTGAATTGGACAAAATAAATCTTAAATACCTAAAAATTTAACAATACTACGAAACGAACTTGTGCTATCCGGGGCCTGTCACAAAAATGAAGGTCCCGATGGAATCAAGATAAAAGCAGGTGAACCATGAAAGCAAAAACCGGCAAAACCATACAACGTATAAGGATAGCTGTTCAGGTCCTATTTACCTTCCTATTTTTTTATCTTCTGTTAAAATCCGGCTATGCCCGGGCTGAATCATTTACATTTACCGATTACTTTTTTTATTTCGATCCCCTGTTGTTGTTGTTGAATTTCCTAGCTACGGGAACCATCATAACCGTTTTCCTTCTATCAGTCATTCCGTTATTATTGTCGTTTGTTTTCGGTCGGTTTTTTTGCGGCTGGGTTTGTCCCATGGGAGCAGTGATGCAATTTTTCACCTGGCTGTTCCGCAGGAAGGACAAAAAGAAAAAAATCAAAGAAACAGTAGACAAAAAACTATTGAAACTGAAATACGTCATTTTAATAATGCTCATAATCGCCGCCTTATTCGGAACCCATTTGGGCGGTTGGTTCGACCCCTTTTCGTTGTTGACCCGCAGTGCCGCCTTAACAGTCAACCCGGCAGTCAACCATACCGTTAGTCGAGTTTTGGAAAGAGGGGCGATGGATGAAGGATTTGTTTCCAAAGCCTTGAACCCCGCGTACCAATTTGCGCGTAAAAACATCCTTACCAATAAGCAACGGGTTTACAGTCAGGCAGTATTAATCGGCCTGATCTTTTTCGCATTAATCATGCTGAACATGTACAAGCGTCGGTTCTATTGCAATTATCTATGCCCATTAGGGGCGTTATACGGAATCGTGTCGCGGTTCAGCCTATTCAACTTAAAAACCAACAAAGCCTGCACCTCCTGCACCGCCTGCAAAAACGATTGCACCTATGCCGGCAGTCCCTTTAAAGATTACATGAAAAGTGAATGCATGACCTGCTTCAACTGCGTGGACGATTGCCCGGCGGATGCGGTGGATATCGCCTTCGCACTGCCCCGGAAAGAGAACCGTACCACCATCGACTTGGGTCGGAGGCGCATGGTAGGTTCCGCAGCAGCCGCCGTTTTCCTAGCGGCGTTGCCCCGTGCGTTTGTTCATGCCAAATCAAAAATTCATAAATTCTTGCGCCCGCCGGGTTCCGTCAAAGAGAAAGATTTCCTCGGCAAATGTGTCCGATGCGGACAATGCATGCAGGTCTGTCCCACCAATTTCATCCAGCCTGCTTTTCTAGAAGCCGGCGTCGAAGGCATCTGGACCCCGGTGTTGAATGCGCAAACCGGATACTGTGAATACGAGTGCAATAAATGCACCAAGGTTTGCCCCACCAATGCGATTGAAACGCTTGAAATTGAAAAAAAGAAAAAATTCAAAATGGGCATTGCCGTAATAGACAAAGATCGCTGTTATACTTATGCCGACGGTTACAATTGCGCGGTTTGCGAAGAGCATTGTCCCATTCCTGAAAAAGCGATTCGGTTTCGCGACGTACCAACCTGGAATTTTAAAGGCGAACAGGTCACCGTCAAGCAAATCTATGTAGTACCCAACCTATGCACCGGCTGCGGCATCTGTGAAAACAAGTGCCCACGTATCGACGCACCGGGTATTATCATGACGGCGGAAGAAGAAGAACGGGAATTCAGTTACGACTATTAAATCCCGCATGCGGCATGCAGCATGCCCGCACAGTCGCATGCCCGCTTTATCGCGCCGACCGAAGATAGTCATAGATCCTTTAGGACTCATCGGACCTATAACGGGAATCCGCAGTCTTCGAGATCACCACTTTCAAATAGTGTTGTATTTTGCTTGTTTTTCTAGTACAATTCAATTTAATTCTGTAATTTTCATTGTGTCAAGCGTTTTATATTAACTTTTTAAACGAGCAAGGCATGAAAAATAAAGAGAATTTTTTCCAAAAATTCGCCGCGTCAATGACCATAGAAAACATCCGGGAGCGCGTCCAGTGGTTGGTAATCTTACGCTGGATCGCCGGCGTGTCCGTAGTCATAGCGGTTCTAGTGGGCAAAGCCTTTTTCGCCGACCATGTGGAGTCCTATATCATACCGTTGTGTCTGGGGGTATTTATTCTTTTTTATAACAGCCTGTTTCAGTTAATCACCAAGTATTTCACCACCCATCCCGACTCGTCGTCCGCGGACGTTAAACGCAGAATGGCGTTGATCAATTTGCAGATCCTCATCGACCTAACAGTCCTAGCAGCGCTGATCTATTTTACCGGCGGGATTACCAATCCCTTTCTGTCGTTTTTTATTTTTCATATGGTAATCAGCAGCATCCTTTTGTCCAAGCTGAATGCCTATGTCTGGGCTGTTTTTACCATCAGCTTGGAATCGTTGCTTTTCTACCTGGAACACTTCGGATACATCCCCTGTCAAAAGTTTTTACCCGGCTATCCGCCCGGGCTGGTGAGCAACGGTACGCATGTAATGTTTATTTTAGTTTCATTTTCCGTAACTCTGATCATTACCGTGTATTTCGCCACGTCCATCATGCGCCCCATTCGCAAACGGCAAATGGAACTGTCGGAACTGCAAAACATGCTGGAAAATAAACGGGACCTGCTGGAAGCAAAAAATAAAGAACTAAGCGACGTCGATCATTCCAAGACAAAATTCCTCTACCGCGTAGAACATGAACTCAAAGCCCCCATCGGCGCCCTGCAAAGTTTGATTTCCGTTGTCCGACGCGGCTACGATTCCGTGGACGAAGAAAAGAAAAAAGAACTATTAAGCCGTGCGGAAAACCGCATATGCGTGATGAAAGAATTAGTCACCGACCTACTATCACTCTCTCGAGTCACAGAGCGACGATTCCAGTTGGAAATCCAGGAAATCGACTTTCAGCGCACCGTCGAAGAAGTCATCGAAGATCTGGCCGGATATTCCGCTAAAAAAGAAATTAACGTCAAACTCAAATGCGCTTCGAACCTACCGATACTGCACGCCGACAAACAAGCAATCATTGAAATAGTCCACAACCTGATCCACAACGGACTAAAATATTCCTTCGAAGGCAGCGTAAACGTTCGAGTAGCTGAAAAAGACGGCAACATCGTTTTTCAAGTAGAAGACAGCGGCATCGGTATCAGTGAAGAGCACCTGGAAAACATTTTCACAGAGTTCTACCGAGCGTCCAACGCCAAAGCCTTTGAAGAAGGCTCCGGTTTAGGACTGTCGCTGGTAAAACACCTAGTGCTGCAACACAGTGGAGAGATCGACGTAAAAAGCCGCTTAAACGAAGGCACCACCTTCACCGTCACCCTGCCGGCCCAGGCTGTGTCGAAAAAGGAGAAATCCCTATGAATACATTAGAATTAGAACAGGAACAAATAAATAAAGCAGCCCAAGCCGTCAAACAGGCCGGCGGTCTGTTGATTTGCGCCGGAGCCGGAATGGGCGTGGATTCAGGCTTACCCGATTTTAGCGGTGACCAGGGATTCTGGAAAGCTTACCCGCCCTTTGAAAAATTAGGTTATAGTTTCAGCGACATGGCCAATCCCGACTGGTTCCGCAAAGACCCGGAGCTGGCCTGGGGCTTTTACGGACACCGTCTGAATCTGTATCGGTCCGTTCAGCCGCACCGAGGGTTTGATTTACTGCTGCAATGGGGTCGAAAAACACCGGGCGGATATTTCGTATTCACCTCCAACGTAGACGGCCATTTCCAAAAAGCCGACTATGACGATTTGAACGTAATGGAGTGCCACGGATCCATCCATCACCTCCAGTGCATCGACCCCCGCTGTGATTCCGGCATACGGCCCGCAGAGCAACTAACCGTAAACGTCGACGAAACCGCCATGCGTGCCCGTCCGCCGCTGCCCCGATGCCCCCAATGCGGCAAAACGGCCCGTCCCAACATATTAATGTTCGGCGATTGGAATTGGTTGTCCCAGCGCACCAACGACCAACAGTACCGCTTCCAGAATTGGATCAGCGACGTGTCCGACCATGGCGGAGAAATCGTCATCATCGAATGCGGCGCCGGCACCGGCGTACCCACCGTTCGCATGACCTCGGAAAATCTAGTACGCGGAATCAACGCGCACCTGATCCGTATCAACCTACGGGAGCCCCGCGTTCCGGACGGACAAATCGGCATCGCAGCCGGCGCAATGGAGACGCTGGGACTTATTCAAGACGGCCTGTAATCCATAAGTTTAAAAATTTATTTTTTAACAGGGGAATCGTTTACATTCATAACGAATTAACATATAATAACTCTTTAGTGTTTTCTTAATAACGATATGTGGAGGAACACATGAGAGTCAATCGAAGGCTATTCATCAAGACCGGCTTAGCGACTCTGGCAGGAAGTGCCGTCTCAGCTCAAACCCCTAAAACAGACGCAAAAACAGCAACAGATCCATCATCGGAACCTACAAAACAATCGGTCCATGCCGGTTGCCTAGTAGACACCACCCTATGTATCGGTTGCCGCAAATGCGAAGAGGCTTGCACCCGTAACAACAACCTGCCCAGACCAGAGAAGCCGTTTACCGACAAAACCGTTTTCCGTGAACGACGTCGTCCCAACAAAGATGCGTTCACCGTAGTCAATCAGTACCCGGGGCATCCGTCGCCGGATCAAAAGAAAATTGAACTCACCCACTGCAAAGTCCAGTGCATGCATTGCCTGACCCCCACCTGCGTTTCCGCCTGTGTTGTGGGAGCAATGACCCGGAGTGCCGACGGCGCCGTGGTTTACAACAAAACGATTTGCCTAGGTTGCCGCTATTGCATGGTAGCCTGTCCATTCGAAATACCCGCATACGAGTATAAAGACCCATTATTACCGCGGGTACGCAAATGCCAGTTTTGCGCCGACTTTGACAAAGGCACCGGTGCAAACCCGGCCTGTGCCGCCGCCTGTCCTACCGAAGCACTTGTGTTCGGCAGACGAACCCAATTACTGGAATTGGCCGAACATCGCCTCAAAAAGAGACCGGACCGCTACGTCAATCATATTTACGGACGCTATGAAGCCGGCGGTACATCATGGCTCTATCTGACCGGCAGACCGGCGGACAACCTGGGCCTGATCACCATGCCGGGCGAGTCGCCGGCGACGTTGACCGAAGCGATTCAACACGGTATTTTTAAGTTCGGCATTTTTCCCATTGCCGTCTACAGCACATTGGCGACTCTGATGTGGCGCAATCGCAAAAAAGAAAAAAAACTTGATTCACCTGTAGCCGTGCCTCAAGAAAAAAAGAACGACGAGGGAGACAAGAAATGAAAACGCTGAAACCCGAACCCCTTAATCAGACATTTTTCACACCAGGTACATTCGTTGTGTTGACCCTGATGGCCGTCGGTTTTTCCTTCGGCATCGTACGCCTGCTGGCAGGACTGGAAGCAGTAACCAACTTGTCCGACAGCTTCCCCTGGGGCATCTGGATCGCCATAGACGTAGCCTGCGGTGTGGCCCTTGCTGCCGGAGGTTTTACCACCGCGGCATTGATCGACATTTTCGGCGGCAAAAAATACAAAGCCCTGTTGCGACCCGCCGTACTGACGGCATGGTTGGGCTATGTTATGGTAGCCGTCGGCCTGATGTTCGACCTGGGCCGCTACTGGAACATCTGGCGTCCGGTGTTTAACTGGCAAGGCAACTCCGTTATGTTCGAATTGGCGATGTGCGTCATGGCTTATTTGATCGTGCTGACTTTCGAAATCATGCCTTCGGTACTGGAAGGCCTCAAAGCCCGTATTCATGAGAACACATGGGGCTCGTCGATTTTGAAAAAATTGGAAACCCCCATCGCCAAACTTCACGCCATAGTAAAAATCATCTTGCCCATTCTGATAGTCGCCGGAGTCGTATTGTCCTGTATGCACCAATCGTCTTTAGGCACCCTAATGGTCATCGCTCCCACCAAATTGAGCGCCATCTGGTGGACGCCGTGGTTGCCGCTGTTGTTTCTTTTTTCAGCCGTTATGGTAGGATTCCCCATGGTAATTCTAGAATCCATCGGCGCCAGCAAAGGACTTGAGCTGGAAGCGGAAATGGAACTTCTGGAACCGCTGTCCTCTAAAATCCCCTGGTTTATCTGCGCTTATGCCGTCGTTAAGCTGGCGGATCTATTCAGCCGTTGGGGTGACTTGAATTTCGTTGAGAGCCCCGTTTCCACCGTGTCGTTTTCCATCGAAATGCTGTTGGGCCTCGGTGTGCCCTGTATTATGTTGTTAATGAAACAGGTGCGCCGATCAAAGGGCTGGTTGTTGACAGCGTCGTTTCTGGTGATATTCGGCGTAGCGTTGAACCGGATAAATGTTTTTCTGGTAGGTTATCACCCCCGTTTCACCAAAGCCACTTATTTCCCGTCAATCGGAGAAATTTCCTTGACCGTCGGCTTGATCTGTTGCCTGATCTTCCTGTACAAATTCTTCGTGAATTATTTCCCCATCCTACCGCGCTTACGCGAAGTCCCCGCCGTCAAAGCCAATGGTCGCGTACCGCAGGAAGAAACAGTGAAACCCGTAATAGGTTGGATACTACGAGGTTCCGCCGTAGTCTTTCTGTTATCCTTTATCGTCCTTTATACCACCGTTCATAAACAGGCCATAGCCGAATCCCATCTGCTTTACGGCGAAGCCTTTGCCCATACCCATACAGAAACCGTATCCGAACAAGGCGTCGCGTCAACACACCAATTCCGACCGGAAAAGTACCGTAATTTTTATTTAATGAGCAGTCCCCTATTAAACAGCGGCACCAGTTATTACGAACCCGTGCGATTCAGTCATCGCAGCCACGACAATTACGTCGGGGGCAATTGCGCCGTCTGTCACCATCGCGTTTCCGATTCCAAAGACGACCGAGTCGGACAGGACCTCAAAGAACTGCACGCATCCATCGAAGTTCGCTTGGGCGGTGCCTGTATCAATTGCCATGAAGACCTGAACGAAAAAACCTTTCAGAAATGCGGCCACTGCCACGTTAAGTCCAATGAAAGCGATTATCCCGCACGCATCGGCTTAAAAGGATCCTATCATCGGCAGTGCATACAGTGTCACGCAGAGCAACCCTCATCAGCCAATGCACCCACCGACTGTATCACCTGCCACCATCCGATGACCCCGGATCACAAAGAACTGATCACCGTCAATACCGGCATGAAGCCGCAGGAAGTAACCTCCCAATGCCTGAACTGTCACCCCGACACCGCGCATGATATTTTGGACTCCGCCCACTGGAATTGGAAAGGCCTGACCCCGTCCATTCAGGGCCACGAACACAGCACCAGCATCGGACTATTGCAAGTGATGGATAACTATACCATCACCATGCTGCCGGAACTAGTGGATAGTCGGTCCTTTCATATCGGTTACAGTCCGGCGGCCTCGGCAATCGATTTCAACAATGCAGAAAACATCGATTGCCTCGTCTGCCACGACACCACCGGCACCTACAAAAAAGACGAGAACCTCGGCGGCCTCCCGGCCAAAGGCGTGGACCTCAATCTAGTGGCCCAACAAGTCGGCCGACCCTCACGTACCAATTGCGGCTCCTGTCACTTTTATATGGGCGGCGGCGCCAACGTAAAAAACGGCGATCTGGAACCGACGCTGGTCAATCCCCAAAAAGAAACAGACGTTCACATGGGCATGGCGGACATGCGTTGCCAGGATTGTCACTCCACCAGAGACCACGAAGTGCCGGGCATGTCGTTTATGGCACCAGTGACCGAAGGTCGCGTCTATTGCGAAAGCTGTCACAGCGACCGACCCCACGGTATCACAGGATTTTTGAGCAAACACCTGGACGACCACGTACGCGCAGTTTCTTGTGAAGTATGCCATATCCCTTCTTATGCCAACGAAATACCCACCCGAATGTCTACCGATTTTTCCGCAGCCGGCAAAGGCGGCGAAACCGGTCGGGATGAATACGGCATGCCGACTTACGACAACAAACAAGGCGCACTTACCTGGGGCAAACACGTCACACCGGTATACCGCTGGTTCGACGGCAACCGAAAGTCCTATGTAAGCGGCGATAAACTGGAATCAACGGATGTTGTGGATTTGAACGCACCGTTGGGAGAAAAACACATTCCCCAGTCCAGAATTTTTCCCTTTAAAGTTCATACCGCCGTTCAACCCTACGATAAAAACAAAAAGATCCTGGCCCCGGTGAATTTCAAAACAGGGACAGCCGATCAATTCGACATGGCGGAAGCCGTAAAATCAGGCATGGCCGCTGCAGGGCTGGAATATTCCGGAGAGTTCGACTACGTCAAAACCAGAATGTACACCTCCCTGCATCATCAAGTGGTCCCCGCAGGAAAAGCTTTGGGATGCACCGATTGCCACCAAGTGGAAGCCACCAGTTGCAAACGATGCCATAAAAAAGCCGAAGGCATGGATCAGCCGTCACATACACGGATGGTGTATCCGGAAGTTAAGAACCGTATTGATTTTAAAGCATTGGGGTATGAAGACGATCCCGCCTTTATGGGCGGTCGATTTTATATTCGCTTAGGCAAGGGGAAACCACCCAAATAAACCCCTTGTGAATCGACTCTATGAGCCGTCCAGGTCCTGGAACCAACCGGTCTCCAGGCCGAGGCGGAGGGCGAAATCTTTGACTTCTTCGTACTCCGCCTCGGTCAACCGGCGATTGATGCCCGTCGTGTCCGCCGCTTTGTACGCAGGAAAATATTGACTCATCAAACTTAAATGACACGTTTTAAACGGGCTGTCTGCAATAATTTTCAAGACAGCTTTGGAATTTTCAATTTCGCCCGGCAATATTAAATGACGTATAATCAAGCCCCGTTGCGCAACACCGTTTGGATCCGTCTGCAATTCCCCCACCTGATCAAACATTTCCATAACCGCCGGGTAATCGAATTGGAAATAGTCGCTTACACCTGAAAACCTGCGGGGCAAATTTTCATCCACATATTTGATGTCCGGCATATAAATATCAATCAGTCCGTCCAGCAACCGGATGATTTCAGGACGTTCATAACCGCTGGTATTATAGGCAATTGGAATATTAAGCCCGTTTTGGGCCGCAATGTCCAAGGCGGCGACAAAGTGATATAAATAAGGCGTCGGCGATACCAGATTAATATTGTGAGCCCCCCGCTTCTGCAGATTCAACATGATGCGCGCCAACTGCTCAATGGTATACACCGTACCGTTAAACAGATGGGAAATCGGATAATTCTGACAGAACACACATTTAAGCGTACAACCGGAAAAAAAAATCGTGCCGGAACCACAACTGCCGGTAATCGGCGGTTCCTCACCCATATGAAGATTGTGGGACGCAATCTTTACCTCCCGTTGCGCTTGACAAACACCGCTACGACCCTCGGCCCGAAGCGCACCACATTGACGAGGACACAAACGACACGGACTATGGAACTCTTTTAATAGAGAAATTCGGGACTGCCGAAGGGACGACGAAAAACTTAGATAAGACGGGCGAAAAATTAAATCCACTGGGTAAGATCAACAAACGTTTTTAATTTAGTATCCGTTTCCCGCAACCGAGAAGAGAGGATTTTACAAAGTTTCAACAAAATCTTGACGCCGCTGTTGGAATCCACGCTGATATAGTTCAAAAAGTCGGAGCGTTTGATTTCCAGCGTAATCGCATGAGTATGAGCAATCGTCGTCGCCGAGCGGGGCAAATCTTCAATCAGCGCCATTTCGCCGAAAATGTCGCCCCGTTTTAATATGACCAACGTTTCTTCGGATTTCGGATCCGGAGCTTGGGAGACACGCACTTCACCCGAAGCAATCAGCATCATGGAATTGCCGATACTGCCCTCGTGGAAAATTATTTCACTCTGATCATAAACACGTTCCTTGAAAAATTTTGCGAGACCAATCAAAGAGGAAGTTTCCAGATCTGAAAATATTTCCAAACCGCTCAGCATACTTAGAATAAATTCGTCATTTAGGCCCATCCAGGATATTATATCACATTTAGTTCAATACCGGAAAGAAACCCGGAAACAAAAATATCTATTTTTATTCTTGTAATGTTGTCATTTATTCCCGATTATTATACAATGGAGCCATGAACGGTTTATCGCGAATTTTTATGCTGGTATTGGGACTGACCTTGCTTATCCAATGCACCGGAGAATCCGGCGGTCAAGGAGGTCGCAAAGCCGGGACAACGGCATCAGTGCTTCCGCCGGCCCAACAAACATTTTTGGAATCCAAAGTCAAAGAAGTAAAAGCCGCATTGGATGCCTATTATGTCGAGTACGGCGAATACCCCGAAATGCTGGATATGCTCATCCCGGACTATGCACCCGATACCAACCTGATTATTGACCCATGGGGCACACAATTTAAATTGGAAACCGATGAAGGAATGAACCTATTCCTAGTTTCAGCCGGCGATGACCGTGTCTTTGGGAATAAAGACGATATCAAAAGGAGAATTTAATGAATCTCGCTGAAATGTTAGATAAAAAAAATATTTTCATTGCTGAAACCTATCAGGACACAGATAGTTTTTATACCGACTATGCCGATTTTTTAACAGAACGCGGCATAATCGAAGATAAAGAAAGTGTCAAGCGACTATTTGTAAAACGGGAATCCGTCCACTCCACCGCAATCGGCAAGGGAGCCGCCGCACCTCATATATTCTCCCCGGAATTTTCTCAATTCCTTTTTTCAGTTGCGCTATTCAAAGAAGGAGTAGATTTCAAAGCCCCGGACCAAGAAAAGGTCTATTTAGTGTTCTTGCTCATGAGCAATGAAAGAGATGTCGGTCAGCACCTCAAGACCTTGGCTCATATCGCCCGTCTGGTTAATTCGACGGACATCGTTCAGTCAGTTAAAGATGCTCCCAATCCCGACGGCATCCATGCCGCCATTCAAGCCAGTGAGACCTTAATTTAATGAAATTGGCAATTCTGATTTTAAACAAAGAAGAACTCCTTGAAACCTTGCTGGAGGGCTTCATTGAAATCGGTGTATCCGGTGCCACCATTGTGAATTCAATCGGTATGGG
>Ga0210347_1135825_pt1 | contig 14090 bp, 1 predicted proteins | sample S456metaT_FD_159705 | JGI IMG/M metagenome (GOLD analysis project Ga0210347, IMG submission 159705) | Metatranscriptome of estuarine sediment microbial communities from the Columbia River estuary, Washington, United States - S.456... | ecosystem: Environmental > Aquatic > Marine > Intertidal zone...
AAAAAACCGGTAAACGAGCTTCTTTGAGGATTTGTTTGTAGGTTTCTTCATCTGCTTCGGTTTTGAAAAAATTCTCCGGGACGGTGTAGTTGTCCTGAGTTAAACCCAATTGTCGGCGAGTATTTAGGAAATTATCGTATATGAAACGGTACTTCTTCAACAACGCTTTGAAAGTGTACTTATCCATGTAATCAAATATATAATAATAATTGTACCGGGGCTTAAACGTCTCATACGCACCCAGAGCGATCATGTTGTGCCCGAATCGATGCGACTCCGGGATCTTGGGCGTCATGTAATAATGAAAATCTTTTTCCGTGCGCATCAACCGATACTCTGCGGCATAGGTCATGTCCTCTTCCAGTTCCGACTCTTGCAATAGTGCATTGGTGCATTGGTATTCGGGGTGTCGGGCGATCATCTCTTTTATTAAGGCTATCATGGCGGCTTGCTTTTCCAGGGACTTTTTCGCCATGTAACTGGAATGAATGGTAATAGACGCCGGCCTGACCTCGGACATGATGATCTCCAGATCTTTTCTGCTGTAATGTAAATCTTCCGGGCCGCCGGTTTCTAGGAAAAAAATTAAATCGATATTGCTGATGATTTTGTATTTTTCCAACAATTCACAATAACGAATCAATTTCCCTTTTTCGGAAACCTGACGGTTCTGCGCCTTGAGAATATCCGTAGAAAGCGTTTGCACCCCCATGGAGACAAACGTGAACCGGAACCTGGAATAAAGTTCCAGGTGTTCTTCGGTAACGGTGAAAGGAGACGTTTCCGTCAATTTCAGCGGAATATCTCTGAACCCCGGAACAGCGTCAAACACTTTTTCCAATTGGGCCGGAGAGCCGATAGACGGCGTGCCGCCGCCGAAATAGACTTGCTCAAAACAAGTCGCTTCCAGAGCGGGGCGGAAACGTTCCACCTGCTGCATCAGCACCTGGTTGTAATAGTGGTCCAATTCCGTCGCATCCGCCGGTTCCTTGGATGAATACACGCAATAATAGCACTTCTGCACGCAAAAGGGCGTGTGAATATAAAGAATATCGTGCCAATTGTTGGGCACTGTGAACAAACGGTTCATTACTTCGATTCTATCTTTTTGTACGCTTGTCATTGGGATTCTCCTATTTTTTGCAATATATGATTAATAACGGCTGCGTTCTTTTCCAGGTGTGGGAATTGGAACAGGTCGCGGTGCGTGCCGGCGCCGTTGTATTGAAAATAGCCCGCGGCTGTACTTTTGTCCCAACTCAACCGGTGACTGATATCGATATCACCCGCGGCTCGTTTAATTTCCTCGGCCCGTTGCGAATAGTCGGTGCAATGGATAAAATGGATATCCGCCTTTAGGCAGCCGTCATTGACCAGGTCCTGGTAATACGCAGTGTAAGCGGAAACTTTATGCAGTAGTTCGGCTTCGAAAAAATCCAGACGGTACACTTTTAGCGCGCCGGACAACGCGTCGAGTAATTTCGGGTTGCCGATATCGGTTATCAGGGAATAATCCCTATCACTTCTAAACGCATCGATAATTATCAGGGCGGAGATATCGAGCCCTTGAGCTTCCATAAATTTCGCCGTTTCAAACGCCAGCCCGCCGCCGGCGGAATAGCCCATCAGCACGTAAGGCCCTTGAGTTTGAATCTCCTGAATCGCCTGCACATACGTTTCCAATCGGTGAGCGTCTTCGTGAAAATTAAATGCATGGAAGGTGTAACCATTCACGCAATCAGCCAGGCCTTTATAGCCCAGTCCGTAGCCGATGATCGGAGGAAAGACAAACAGGTGCTTGGCTTGAGGCTGATTGAGCTGCAAAGAAACAACGTTTTGCCGCGACACCGAATCGGCACTGTCGGATTGACGGACAAAGGCCGCGATATCTTCAATACGAGCTATATGAAAAAGATTCAACACCGAGATCTTAACCCCGAAAGATTTATAAATTTCCCCCGCCAGCCGAATAATACCAATGGAATTTCCGCCCAGCGCAAAAAAGTCCGCGTCCATACTGATCATGTGTTTATCCATGTTCAACAGCCGCGCCCAGGTCACAGCCAGTTGATCTTCCACAGCGTCGCGGGGAGCGGTGTATTGGTTGCTGATGGTGTGTTCCGGTGCCGGCAACTGATTGCGGTCGATTTTCCCGTTGGGATTCATCGGAATACGAGGAATCAGCAAAAAATAAGCCGGTATCATATAATCCGGCAGCAACCCCGCCAGATGTTCCCGCAGCAACGGCGTTGCCCGGAGATTGTCAAGTATGCCGTTTGCCTCAGGCACTATGTAGGCGCACAAGAATTTCTCACCGGACCCATGCTCACCAGTGGTAACCACCGCATCCTTAACTCCCCCATGACGACGCAGGCAATTTTCAACCTCGCCCGGTTCCACGCGGTTGCCTCGAATCTTAACCTGAAAATCCAGCCGGCCCAGACATTCAATATTTCCGTCGTCTCTAAAAAAACCAATATCCCCCGTGCGGTACAACACCGCGTAATCCCGGTTGCCCAATTCTCCTAGAAAGGGATTGGGAATAAAAGAGCGTTTGGTAAGCTCCGGATTATTCCAATAGCCTTTACCCACCCCCAGGCCGGCCACGCAAATTTCGCCTTTTACACCAATGGGACAGAGACCAAGATTTCCGTCCAGAATATAATTATGCACATTTTGCAACGGTTTGCCGATAGGCACCGAAGTCCAATACGCCGGTGGTTTTTCATACATAAAAAACTGCGTCGAATCGTCCGCCGCTTCCGCCGGACCGTAAGCATTCACCACATGAATATCCGGATATTGATCAAACCAGCGAGCAATCAGATCCAGCGGTAAATGTTCACCCGTAGGACTAATCCATTTCAAATGAGAGAGAGTCGCATCCGTCACCAGCTCCGTCGTTTCAAGAAAAACCGCCAGCAAAGAGGGCACCGTTTCCAGAATGGAAATCTTGGACCGTTGCAGTAAGCGCAAAAAAGCCAATTGGTCCATAAAATCTTCCTTCGCCACAATATGCACCGCGCCGCCCGCCAACAAAGCCGCCAGAAATTGCCAGACCGACGTATCAAAGGTCGCCGCAGTAGTCTGAGCAACCACCACATCGCAGTTCAGGGAATAATCGGAACATTTGGCATCCAGGTGATTCATCAAAGCTTGTTGGTGAATCATCACCCCTTTAGGGTTCCCCGTCGTGCCGGAAGTATAGATCAAATACGCAAGCCCCTGGGGGTCTCCCGGAGCGTCGAGATTAACATCAGGGTATCTATACAGATCGGTTCGCCCGTCATCAGCACAAAGCAGAACATGCCGCAACGCCGGTAAGTTTTCTTGCATCGCACGCAGCGCCGTCATATTCTCCGGCGCAGCAATAACCACAGGCACAGCGCTGTTATGCAGAATATAGGAGATACGGTCCGGCGGGTAATCATTTTCAATGGGCAAATAAGCGCAACCGGCTTTAAACAAACCGATCACCGCAATCAGCATATCGATACTGCGTTTCATAAACAAAGCCGCAACCGTTCCCGGCACTAGGCCGTGAGCCGCCAAAAAGCGGGCCGTGCGGTTGGCCTCCCGATTCAAACACGCATAGGACATGCGGCGATTATCGTAAATAACGGCAATATGGTCCGGCGTCTTGCGCACCTGCGCTTCAAACAACTGTTGAAAACATTTATCTCTGGGAAAATCTTTCGCCGTGTGATTAAATTCCAACAATAACCGATGTTTCTCCGCAATCGGTAAAATATCCATCCGGACCGGCGAGACAGACAGGTCATTGAGCACTTGACAGCCGATATTCTTAAAATAACCGGTAAAACGTTGAATCGTATCCTCATTAAACAACGTCGTCGCAAATTGCACCAGGAAACAAAGTTCCCCCTCCATTTCAAAAGCGAACCAGCTCATATCATGCGTTGCAGTCGTAACCTCCCGTTCATACATATCCAGTTGCAGATCCAGGACCTTGCCCGGACCATCAGCCCCCGGCAGAGCAGACGGCGGTTCCACATAGTTTTGCAGCACCAGCATCACGTCAAACAGCGGATTTCTGCCGGTGTTTCGTTTTCGGACTAGCTTTTCCACCAATTGCTCATAGGGATAATCCTGATTCTCAAAAGCCGCCAGCGTTCTTCGGCTCACATCGGTTAGAAATTCCTTAAAGGACTTATGGCCGCCGGGGAAATTTCGTAAGGCCAGTGCGCCCAGAAAAACACCGATCACCTCTTCCAGACCGGCATGATTACGTCCGGCGGGCAGGGTACCGGTCACAATGTCTTCATCCCCGCTCAAGCGATACAACAGCACATTGTACAGAGCCAGCAGCAAAATAAACAGAGTCACTCCTTCGGTCCGCGCCAACCGTTTGAGCGCCTGGGTTTGACTGCGGTCAAAACTAAATTGCAGCGCGGCCCCCGCGGAACTACGCAGCAGCGGTCGGGTAAAATCCGTCGGCAGGTCCAGCACCGGAATGTCGCCGGCGAAGGTATTCAACCAGAACGTTTCTTGTTGGTTAAGCAGCGAATCCTCTTGGGTCCATAAGCGGTGTTGCCATTGGGAAAAATCTTTGTATTGAATCCACAGCGGCGGCAGATCCGCACCGTCCGATTGGTAGAGGCGCGTAAAGTCTTTAACCAACAATTCGTAAGAAAAACCATCGGTGATAATATGATGCATATCCACCACCAACAAATATTTTTTCTCAGCGGTTTTAATCAACCCCGTCCGAATAAGCGGCGCACAGGAAAGATCAAAAGGTTTTCGAAATTGCTTGATTATTTCCCGAGCCTGGAGATCCGACGCACTTTCATAGTAATGAATCGTCATCTCCGTTTCCCGGTGGATACGTTGCATCGGTTCATCATTCACCAGCACGAAAGAGGTCCGTAAACTTTCATGACGACGTATCAGAGCAGCGAAACATTTCTGCAACAAGCGTCGGTTCGGTTCGCCCGTAACAGTTTTAATTTCAGTAACATTGTACGCTGTGCCGCCCGGTTCCAATTGTTGAAGAATATAAAAACGATTTTGCGCAGAAGAGACAGGGTAGTATTCCTTAGCTTCCACCGGTTCCACGGGGGAGTATTTCCCTTTAGCCGCCTGTTTCACAAATAGGGCCAATTTTTCAACAGAGCGTAATTTAAAAAATTCCGGCAGCGGAATATCGCATTCCAATTTTTTATGGGTTTTAAAAATCACAGTCACCGCTTTTAACGAATCGCCGCCCAGTTCAAAAAAGTCGTCCGACACGCCGATTTGGTCAAAGCCGAAGATCTCTTGAAAGATCTCCACCAGAGCCCGCTCATCATTATCACGGGGAGCCGTGTAAGCAGTGGACAATTCCGGCCTGGACAGCAACGTATGTTTCGTCGGAGCGGATTCTTGGTCAGAGTTAAGAAAATCCAATTTAATCCAGCGTTCAATCCGAGCCTGGAGCTTGCCGCCGTTGGAAACCACAACACGTCTGATATTAGTGCCGGTGGTACCGGTGCCGGTCAGACTCAAAATACGAAGGAAAGCATTGATGGTTTGCTTCGGTTTCATTTTATCCCAATCCACCACAACCCACCCCTTGGCGCCGTACCGGCTCACAAAAGCATCCATCACATTATTGGCCGCACAATACGCAGCAAAGCGCAATCCGCCCAGAACAGACGCAATAGAAGACATCACCCAGCAAAAGTCAAGCGATTTATCCCGGAACAAACGGTCCAGCACCATCACCCCCTGTACTTTGGCGTGAAATTGGTCTTCACACAGCGCATCATCCAGTTGATTCAGCAATTGAACCGACTCCTCGCCCACCAGCCCGGCGCAATGAATCACACCGTTTACAGCGCCGAACCGTTCTTCAGCCCGGCGCACCGTAACCGCCATCAGGTCGAGGTCCGCAGCATCCGCCGTGCAATACATCACATCGCCGCCCAGAGCCTGAAGCTGCATCAATTGCTGATCCCACACCATCCGTACCGACCTTCCAGTCAAAACCAATTTCGCCCGGTAGTGTTCCGCCAGAAAGCAAGCCAGAGTAAACCCAATTCGACCCAGCCCGCCGGTAATCAAATAGACGCCGCCTTTTCTTAAAGACCCTTCCCGGCCGTTGTCCAGTTGAATCGATTCAAAACTCCGTTCCCAACGAAACCGCCCCCGATAAGCCGCCATTGCGTTCGAAGATACCGCGTATAATTCCTCCATCAATTGATCCGTCCAAGCCGGACCCACCACTGCCGGCATATCAATACCGCGGCAACGCACAGCCGGACATTCCTGCGGAATCACTTTCAACGGACCCAAAATCGCCGCTTTGGCCGGAGAGATCAATTCGTCGCCGCTGATCTCATGCAGACCGGTACTGACCACATCAAGCCGGATATCCCCCGCAACCGTTTCAGCCTGAAGCGCCTGCACCAGATAAACAAGGCTGTAAAAACCCGTTGCCAAGGTTTGCCGGACCGTCAGGTCGTCATTACCCACGCTCCAACAATGTATAATGCGGGCAGGAAATGGACCCGATGCAGTAACAGCCCTCACCAGTTCGCGGTAATGCTCAGGGTTGGCGGGATCTATGCTGTAAGCCGCAGCCGCGGACGGGTGGCGATTCGGTGCAGCATTAGGTGCAGCATTAGGTGCAGCAGGTTCTTTCTTTCCGAAAACAGGCCCGGCACAAACCGTCAACAGCCGCGACCCGGCCCGCGACAAAGACTCAAGCAACCCGTCAACACCGACATGGGCCTCAGCAGGCATAAAAAGCAGAATAGACTCATCCCTTTCCAGGAAGTGCCCCGGCAGCAACGGTGCCTGTTTCCACAGCGGCAGGTAAAACCATGAAGCATCAGCAGCACCGCCGGCTTGGCGAGCAAAGTCGGCAATATCCCCTTCCAGTCGAAAGGGCTTGCTTTCAAAGGGGTACGTAGGCAACGAAACCCGACACCTGCTTTCTTTTTCATGAAACAGAGTCCAGTCAATCGATTTCCCCAGCAACCACAGGTCGCCGATCTTAGCCGACAAATGCCGTTGATCGTGAATGTCGGTTTCCGGGTGACGCAGCAAACTGACAATATGCTGATCTTCCCGCAGACAGCGCTTAACCATCGCCTGCAAATCTCTGGACGGACCGATTTCCACAAAAACAGCATTATCCACCTTCACCAGTTCCGCGATACCGTCGGCAAAGCGCACCGTTTCCCCCAGGTGCCGCGCCCAGTAATCAGGCGATTGCGCATCCGACGGCGTAATCCAGGTACCGGTAACATTGGAAACAAACGGAATTTGCGGTTCCTTAAACAACACCCGCGCACACGCCCGGGCAAAATCATCGCGGATAGGAGTCATCAGACTGGAATGAATCGCCCGATCGGTTTGCAGCGGCATGCACAGAATACGGCGGCTTTTCATCTGTTTTTCAAACGCATCCACCGCAGCGCCCGGACCGGAAACGATACAGGAAAGGCCGTTGTCCACAGCCAAAGACAAATCCGTCGGCAGCAACGGTTTCAATTGCGCTTGCGGCAGCGGAACGCTCATCATTTTGCCCGCCTCAGTACCCCGCACCAGTTCCCCCCGAGTGATCACCAGCCGCAAAACATCTTCCAGCCCAAACACCCCGGCAATACAGGCAGCAACATATTCGCCGAAACTATACCCGATCATCGCATAAGGAAAAATGCCCCACGACGCCAACAATTTCGTCAAACAGTATTCCAAACTAAAAAGCAACGGCTGCGCAATCTCAGGCAGATTCAGGCGATTCCAATCCCTTTCATAGGTCTTATCGGACCCATCGGACCCATCGGACCTATGGGACCTATTACCCCCGCCCTCCGGAAAAAGAATCGCACGCGGATCTTCCCCCATCATCCCCTCCAGCAATTCAAAGCTGCGGTCCATTTCCGCCCGAAAAACAGGCTCCGCAACGTACAACCCCCGTCCCATATCCACATACTGAGCCCCCAGCCCGGAAAACATGAAAATCAACGGTCGCTCACCTTCAGTTGCTTCATAAATGCGAACTTTCCGTGAATCACCCCCCGACAATTCCGCCGCAGCCTCCGCAACAGAGCGGCACACCAACCTGCGCCGAAACCGAAACTCTTGCCGCCCCACTTGAAGCGTATAAGCAACATCTCCCGGATCCAAATCGCCGGCATCCAGCCGAGCCGCTAGGTTCGCGCTCATTTTCAGCAGCGCCGCTTCACTCTTTGCCGACAACACAAGCAAATGATGCCCCGACGACTGCGTTTGCCGCGCCCCTTGCGTCTCTATTTCTTTCCATTCTTCCACAATAACATGCGCATTGGTACCGCCGATACCAAAGGAACTCACCCCGGCTCGCAACGGCTTCTGCTCATCCGTCCATTCCTTTAACCGATGATTCACATAAAACGGAGAGTTTTCAAAATCAATCGTAGGATTAAGCCTATTAAAATGCAGCGTCGGCGGAATCATCCGAAAGTACAGCGCCAGAACCGTTTTAATAAACCCCGCAATCCCCGCCGCCGAATCCAGGTGCCCGAAATTACTCTTCACCGAACCAATCGCGCAGCTCATTTTTTCCGCCCCGGCAAACGCCAGTTTCAACGCCGCCGCTTCCACCGAGTCCCCCAGCGGCGTCGCCGTACCATGCGTTTCCACATAAGAAACACCCTCCGCCTTAGCCACCCGCAGAGCGGATTTAATAACGCCCACCTGCCCTTCAATACTGGGTGCCGTGAACCCCACCTTGCGCGACCCGTCGTTGTTCACGGCGGAACCTTTGATCACGGCATAAATATGATCGTTGTCCGCCACAGCGAATTTCAAACGTTTCAACACCACCACCCCGGCACCGTTACCGCCGACAAAACCGCTGCCCGCCGCATCAAACGGTCGACAATGACCGTCCGCAGACTTGACCATGCCTTTTTTGTACAAATAACCACTTTCGTCGGCAGCGGCAACCGATACTCCGCCGGCCAACGCCATGTCGCACTCTCCCATTAACAACGCTCGGCAAGCAACGTGAACGGCCGTCAACGATGTGGAACATGCGGTCTGGAGCGATACCACCGGACCTTTAAGGTTGAGTTTGTACGAAATCCGCGCGTTCATGAAATCTTTACCGGTTAAATGACTGGCGGTAAATTCTCCGACGGCTGCGGCCTTGCCCGATAAAACCGCTAATGCTTCCCAACGCATGCGCGCTGTGGCACCGGCATAAAGACCAATGGCGCCGGCATAGGAAACGGTATTGTAGGCGGCATCTTCCAATGCTTCCCAAACGCATTCGTGAAAGATGCGTATCTGCGGATCCATGATTTCCGCTTCTGCAGGGCTGTAACTGAAAAAAGCGGCATCGAAATTGAATTTGTTTGGTAACATGCCGCCGCCGGCACGAACGTAGTCGGGGTCTTCTAATTGGTCGTCGCTGACGCCTGCTTTTTTCAATTGGTGGTCGCTGAGGAAGGTGACGCTCTCTACGCCGTGCGTGAGGTTGTCCCAAAACTGCCGGATGTTGTCCGCTCCGGGGAAACGACAGGCCATGCCGATGACGGCGATTTCAAATCCTGTGGGGGGGCTTGTGCGGTCCATGTTATAAACTCTCAAATAAATCGACGGCTTCTTCCATGGCGTCTTCGGTGCGCTGTAAGGATTCCTGCTCTTGTTTGGTTTCGTTGGCCTGGGTGCCGGCTAGATGACTGCTTAGGGTTCGTATGGTGGGGTACTGGAATATGGTTGTTATGGGAATCTCTTTGCCGGTTTGTTCTTTTAATTCGCCGTTTACTTGTACCATGTTTAATGAATTTCCGCCGATGTCGAAAAAATTGTCGTTGATGCCGACTTTGTCTATCTGTAGTATGGTTTTTAAGGCGGCGGCGATTTTCTCTTCCAATGGATTGGACGGCGGCACGTACTCTTCTCCGGTCTTGCCGCTCTCCGGTCTGGGTAATGCTCTGCGGTCGATTTTGCCGTTGGGGGTGATGGGCATTTTGTCCAGGGTTGTGAAATAGGCGGGTATCATGTAATAGGGTAATGCTCTGCGTAAATGGTCTTTTACGGCAGCGATGTCTAATCGGCCGGGTTCTTCGGCGACGATGTAGGCGCTGATGTATTTGTTCTCGCCTGCTCCGGCGGCGTCGACTAATGTTTCTTTGATGCCGGGGTATTGTAATAATAAGGCTTCGATTTGCTCTAGCTGGATGCGATGGCCGCGGATTTTTATTTGGTAATCTTTGCGGCCTAGGAATTCGATGCTGCCGTCGGGCATCCACCGGGCTAGGTCGCCGGTGCGGTAGAGTCTGCCTTCGGCCGCCAGGGGGACTTTTTTGAAAAACCGCCCCCCCCCTGAAAAACTTTTGTTTGGGAAGCTTGCGGCTGTTTGTTCGGGGTTGTTTAGGTAACCGCGGGCGACACCGGCTCCGCTGATGTGTATTTCTCCGACGGCTCCGGGTAAGACGGGCTTGAAGGTTTCATTGAGGATGTATATTTTTGCGTTTGAAATGGGGTGTCCGATGTTGGCAACGGCTGCGGCTTGTATTCTGGGTAATGCGGTGGCTGCGACGGTTCCTTCCGTTGGTCCGTACTCGTTGGCGATGCGTATGTGCGGCGCCGTCTGTCGGCTCTTTTCGATTAATGCCGCACTGCATACGTCTCCGGCCAATACGACTAAACGCATGGTTTTAAGTCTTCCTGCCGGCGCACTGTCTAATAAGACGTTGTAAAGCCCCGGTGCAAAACATACGGTGCTGACGTTGTGCTCCTGTACTTTGGCGGCGATGTAATCAAAATCGATGCGCCGATTGTCCGGTACCATGACTAACTGACCGCCGGAAAGCAAGGCTGCATAAAAATTGGCGCAAAAGCTGTCGAAACTGTAGGTCAACGGCTGAAGCGTTACGTCTGCCTGGGTAAATTCGAAATAATCGATGCGCCACTGCGCGTAATTGACGATACCGCCGTGCTGGATTGCCGTTCCTCTCGATTTCCCGGTGGTGCCGGAGGTGTAGATGATGTAAGCAAGATCAGCCGCTTCATTGATTGGTTCGGGGTTCTCAAGGTCGTAATCCTCCTCCGTTTCATCGATGAATATGATTGCCGTTCCGTCCGGAATGTTTATTTCGGACACCCGCCGATGGGTATCGCTTAAGAACAACGGTACCCGACTGTCGGCGAGAATGCCGTTGATTACGATCTCCGGATAGGTGGGGTCGATAGGTAAATATGCCGCACCTGATTTTAAGATGCCCCATATGCCGACGACTTTCTCCAACGGATGCTCTACCATCAAACCCACAATCCAATCACGCCCCACGCCCGCGGCTCTTAATAAATGCGCCGTTTGATTGGCCCGCTCATTCAATTCGCCGTAGGTCAATTCGACATCCACATCATCACTCTTTAACTGATCGTAAATGTTTTGCAACGCCATTGTAGAGCGTACCGCCACAGCCTCCGGATCTCGGGCGGCCTGATCTTCAAATAATTGTATAACCGTTTTGTCCGCCGGATAAGCCTTATCCGTATTGTTGAAGCTTACTAATAACTGCTCCCTTTCCGCTGCGGACAATAATTCGATATCGCCTATCTTTTGATCGGGCGTTGCCAGAATTTGGGCAATAAGCGTTTTGAGGTACCTCGAAAACCGGACGATGGTCTCTTTTTTAAACAATTTCGTGCGATACTGAAACTCCAATTCCAGACGGTCTCCCAGCTCAAACCCTTCCAAGTTCAAATCGTTGCGTGCGGACTTGCGTTCCGATTTCAACGAGATCAAACGCAGTTCCACCTGGGAATCATCATAAGACCTATCCGCACCGGTACCGGCATTTTGCAAGGTAAACCCCACATCCGCCAACGGGTGCCGCGATACGTCGCGACTACCTGGCAACATTTCAATCAGTTCCTCAAAAGGAAAATCTTGATTCTCAAAAGCCTGCATGGTAGACTCCCCAACGTCCTCCAAAAAGCGAAGAAAAAAAGTATCCATACGCGGATAATTTCGCAACGGCAACATATTGACAAAAACCCCGAGCAAAGGTTCCGTATCCCGATGATTCCGACCGGATACCACCACTGCGGAAATAACGTCATCCTGACCGGAAAGCCTGGACAAAAATATAGTGTAAAACGCCAATAACAACATAAACAACGAAACATTGTTTGCCACAGCCATGGTTTTTAAAGCATCCGAAGTGCGAACATCCAATTCAAAGCGGTAACAGTCGCCTTCATAACTCATCACACCGGGTCGAGGAAAATCCGCAGGCAGATTCACACGAGGTACCGGCATATCGTCGCTGTAAAGATTCAGCCAATAATCAGCAGCTTCTTTAATACGCCCCTGCTCAAATTGCGCCCGCTGCCAAACGGCGAAATCCTTGTATTGAATATTTAACGCTGCCGGCTTTTCGCCGTTGTACAAACGCAAGAAATCATTCATCAAAACGTCCATGGAAGACCCATCAAAAATGATATGATGAATGTCGAACAAAAGCCGATGCTCATGTTCCGAAATAGAAAAAATCCCCACCCGAAACAACGGCGCCTGCGCCAAGTCAAAGGGGCGTAAAAATTTCCCGATCACGTCGCCCAAGTCGCGGGCATCGTCAAAATAGTCGATCTTAAAATCAACCCTCTCACGCACCCGTTGGTACGAGCAGTCGTTCCGCTCATGAAAAGACGTCCGCAGTACATCGTGCCGTTGCATCAAAGCTTCGATCACCGAAGTATAGCGCGGCATGTCCAAAGGGCCGTTAATACCCAGCGCTACAGGAATATTAAACCGCGTACTTTTCACCTCGAAGCGATTCAAGAAGAAAAAACGCTCTTGAGCCGATGACAACGGGTAATGGTCCCGTTTCTCCGTCGGTGGAATTTCCTCATCGCTGCCCCGGCAGGCACCGTCGGTGCCGGCATAATTTGCCTGTCCCCTAATCGTGGCGGCATAATTTGCCTGTCCCCTAATCGTGGGGTACTTAAAAATATCCCGCAGGGAAATTTCCATCCCCAGTTCCTTGTGCAACGCCGAAACCAATAAAACCGCTTTGATGGAGTTCCCACCCAGAACAAAAAAGTTCTCGTTGACACTAATGTCGGAGTCCAGTTTCAACACCTGTCGCCACAGCAGCACCAGTTTCTCCTCCATCAGGTTTTCCGGAGCTTCGAATTCTTGCGCGCGCAAGGAGATGTCCAGAGCAGATAATGCCTTACGGTCGATTTTTCCCGTAGCAGTAAGCGGAAACTCCGGCAAAGATATAAAAATAGATGGAACCATATAATCCGGCAATGAGGATTTAAGACTTTCCGCCAATTGCATCTCGTCAATCGCTTCGGACCCGGCATAATAAGCCGCCAGGAAATTTTCACCGTTTCGGTCGCTGCGACATACCACCACGCTTTTGATAATGCCGGGCATCCGGTCCAGTTTACTTTCAATCTCGCCCAGTTCAATCCGGTAGCCCCGCACCTTAACCTGGAAATCCTTACGCCCCGCATACTCAATACATCCGTCAGGCAAACGCCGGCCCAGGTCGCCGGTACGATAAACCCGACCTGTACCGGTCAGAGGATCCGGAGTAAATACGTTTTTTGATTGTTCCTGTAAATTCCAATAACCCAGAGCCAGATAATCACTCTTAAAAACCAATTCCCCCACACCGAACACACCAATTTCCCGGTTTTCGTCGTTCAGCAAATAAACCTGAGTCTCATCAACCGGAAATCCTACAGGCACGGCTTCCCGATTGATCTGAGTGTTCTTGCCGATAAAATATTGCAGCGTCACAGTAGATTCAGTGGGACCGAGACCATTAATAAAAATACACTCATCGGAAAAATAAGTCTTATAATTATCTATATCTTTTTTAAAAACAGCTTCCCCGCCCAACACGATAAAGCGCATATCCGGAAACCGATCCGGTTCATCGTCCCCGAGCATGTCGGTAAAATAGCGGTACACCGTAGGAATGGAATGATAAATACTAATCCCCTCCTGCCTCAACCATTGGGGCAGCCGTTGCAAATTGTCTTCCCCTTTGATATCGTAAGGATAGAGACAAGCCCCGTTCAAAAGAGCACCATAAATATCCATCTTAGCGGCATCAAAACTGTAA
>Ga0210347_1062160_pt1 | contig 13989 bp, 8 predicted proteins | sample S456metaT_FD_159705 | JGI IMG/M metagenome (GOLD analysis project Ga0210347, IMG submission 159705) | Metatranscriptome of estuarine sediment microbial communities from the Columbia River estuary, Washington, United States - S.456... | ecosystem: Environmental > Aquatic > Marine > Intertidal zone...
CCGGAGGAAAAAAAGTTTACGTTTGAGGAAAAAAAGTTCGTGCTCCTCTTTTTTTAGACCCTGTGAAGTGAAAGGAAGTTCTTGAAAGTGTAAAAAAAGTTTGCTAATTTCTTGTTTTAGCTCTTGAGAGGTGAAGGGAAGTTGTTGTTTGGGTAAAAGTTTTACTCTAGTGTGTTGGCTTCAGGCCTGGGAGGTGAAAAAAAGTTCGTTATGTCTATACCGAAGGCCCTGAAAGGGGAAAAGTTGTTGGTGTTGGTGGAAAAGTTGTGGTCGTTCGGGTAAACGTTTGGCGTACATTGGATGATGTTGGGCTTGTTAGGTGAAAAGTTTTACACGTTTGGGTAAACGTTTTCCTCGTCGAGGTGGTGAATGGGAGTGCGGGGTGAAAAAAAGTTGGCAGGTGGGTAGAAATTGTTGGTTCGGGTCTTGTTGTCGGGCGTGTTGGGGATATTTCGGGGCATGTTTGGGATATTCCGGGGCATGTCGGACCATTGCATGCGTGGGCGGGCACGGGGACCCGCCCGTACCTGGTCCCTCATGGGCGGAAGAATAAAAAAACAAGATATGTCGGAAGTTGGAGTAAGTTGTTGAAATTTATTCTCGGATGTGGTATGTTTCCTTTTGCTGTTTAAAATGAAATTAAAGCGTGAATGAAAGGAGTCGGAAACCATGAATGAAATGATGAGTACCAACATTTGGCGCGAAACGGAGAATGCGTTTTATCATATCAATGCACCCGCTGCTTTTTCCATTGTGGGGGATGCACCGGTGGTGGCGCTTTCTATGGAACAGGTTAATGAAACTCTGGCGGAGCTGTTGGAGACCTTGCCGGAGTTTTATCCCGCTTGGTTTAAACGGGCGGAAATTGCTTTGCGCGGAGGCAATCCTAAAGATGGGGAGACGTTTCTGGATGAAGGTTTTCGCCGGCTTTCTGAATTGGTGACTGATGAAGAGGAGTTCTATAATATCTGGACCGGTGTTCAGGAAAGTTTGGAAAAGTTGTTGCGTTACGACTTGCTGGTGAAGTGTCTGGAAAAGGCGGTGGTGTTGTTTCCTGAAGATCCGGGTTTCTTTGATGAACTGGCTTTTTGTATGCTGCAACTGCCCAATGTCGACGGTGAGAAAGCGTTGAAATATCAACAAACGGCAATGGATCTGGATGAAGGCAATGATTATTATATCAGCAATATGGGCTGGATTCAATTGATGTTGGGGAATTTTGATAAGGCTGAAGAGTTTTTTCAGGAAGCGGTGGATTACAACCCCGATAACGAGACGGCTCTGGAAAATCTGGAAGTCACGATTAAAATGCGTGAAGAGCGCTTGAATTATCAAACGTATTTGCTGCGTACCGATGAGGAAAAAGTGAAGGAATTGGTGGAGGACGGAGAGAACGACGAAGCGATTGAGATGGTTCAGATCCTCAAATCAGACCGTCAAGAGGCCTTTAAGCGTCATCATCTGGCTCAGGGCAAAATTGCGCCTCATGATCTGGTGGGCATGATTCAAAATGTCCAATTGTGGTTGGAAAGTATTGACGATGTCGGCGATGACGGCGTGGTGTTGTGGGAAGACATGGATTATGTGCGGAAAAACTATAAGACGGTGTTGATGGACATGCTGGAACGGCTGGACATGTTCGATGAACAAATTTTTACATTCTTCGGAAATTCCGTGGTGTCTTTTTACAGCTTCCTGGCGGATGAGAAATTAGTACCGGCAGCGCAGTTCGAGGCGCTTAAAGGCGAGTTGATACTCTTTGTACAGCAGTTGGGCCCGCATCTGGAACACTATTTTCATATCCTTAATGACGTCACCCTGGAAGAAAAAGAACGGATCGATCGCTTAAATGCCTTTTTTGCCGTTCTTGAAGACGCATCGTTGGACACAGCGGAACGAGAAAAGAAATTGGACGTTTTTATCGCCTGATACCGTCGGCGTTTTCAGCAGTGCTTGGATTTGCACTGATCAGCAATAAGAACGTTCAGCTTTAGGTGAAAAGAATTTTAGCCGGCTCTTGAAAAAAAGGGACGAATTTGATATAACTAGCCCATGGAAGACATAAAAATACTGGTAATAGACGACGAAAAGAATATCTTAGAGTCCGTCAAGATGGTACTCAATTACGAGAACTATCCCGTAGAGACGGCAAACAGCGGTATAGACGGCATTGACAGGTTTAAGAACGGCAACCCGGACATTGTTTTGCTGGACGTTAAAATGCCCGGTTTCAACGGCATCGAAGTGCTGAAGCAGCTTAAGGAGATTAATCCGCTGGCGGAAGTGATCATGATCTCCGGTCACTCCGGTATCGAAGAAGCTGTGGAAGCAGCGCGATTAGGTGCTTTTGATTTCCTGGAGAAGCCTATTGCCAGAGACAAATTGGTGCTTACTGTACGCAATGCTTCTGAAAAAGTGGCTCTACTTAAGGAGAATTATACCCTCAAGACCATCAGCGAAAAGAAATACTTGCTGGTAGGTGAGTCCATGGCTATGCAGAATCTGAAGCAGACGATTGCCAAAGTGGCGCGTACGAATAGTACTGTGCTGATCACCGGAGAAAGCGGTACCGGCAAAGAATTGATTGCTCGTAATATATTCATGCATTCGTCACGCAAGAAACAAAAGTTTGTCCAAGTCAATTGCGCGGCTATTCCTGAAGAGTTGATCGAAAGTGAATTGTTCGGTCATGAAAAAGGCTCCTTTACCGGAGCTTATGAGAAGAAGATCGGTAAGTTCGACAACGCCCACAAAGGCACCATTTTTCTGGATGAGATCGGCGATCTCAGCTTAAAAGCCCAGGCCAAAGTATTGCGGGTATTGGAAGAGGGTGAAATTCAACGGGTGGGGTCGCCGGAAGTCCGCAAGATCGACGTACGGGTCATCGCCGCTACCAACAAGGATTTACGCAGCGAGATCAAGAAGAACAATTTCAGAGAAGATCTTTTCTTTCGCCTCAACGTCGTGCCGGTGCATTCACCGTCATTGCGTGATCGACGGGAGGATATACCGGTGCTGGTGGAACATTTTAAGAATTATTTTTCCGAAGAACACAATTTCAAACGCAAAGGCTTTTCACCCCGGGTGACCGAGTTGTTCCGCAATTACCAATGGACCGGCAACGTCCGGGAACTACGCAATCTAGTCGAACGGTTGTTGATCATGAGTCCGGGAAATATTGTTAATGAAAACGACCTGCCGGATCACATGAAAGTGGAAGACGTCAAAGCCGCCTTTTCCTTTGCCGATCTTACCTTGTGGAAAGAGTTCAAGTTTCAGTCGGAGAAGCGGTTTCTAGAAGAAAAATTACATCAGTACAATTACAACATCGCCAAAACCGCCAGAGAAATTCAATTACCTCGCAGTAATCTATATAAAAAAATCGAAGCAAGTGGTATAATAATACCAGGTAACTCGGAAACAGATGAAGAATCGCTCGAGTCCTGATAGGATTCGGGAGGAAAGTCCGGGCTCCGCAGGGCAGGATGGTTCCTAACGGGAACTGCTCATCAAAAAAAGGTGAGTAAGGATAGTGCCGCAGAGAATAGACTGCCTGCCGTACTGGTTACGGTGGGTAACGGTGAAAAGGTGAGGTAAGAGCTCACCGTCTTCTTTGGTGACAAAGGGGACTGAGGTAAACCCTATCCGGAGCAAGGTTAAATGAAAAGTGCTTGAGGCCGGCCCGGCCGAGCTTTTAGGTTAGCTGCTGGAGCAATTAAGCAATTAATTGTCGAGACAAATGATTCTTCGCGACAGAACCCGGCTTACAGTCTGTTTCCGGGTTACCGTTTTTTTTTTAGCCTTGTGTGGTCGCGGTTTCCGGAGTTTTTGTTTTTTTAGTCCGCTTCGCAGCGACGCTTGCCTTCAACGCTACGACCGGGAAGTTGACAAAATCGGATTTCCAAATTATACTTTAAGTGGTAGGAGGCAATACTATGGGACTTGCAGCAAGAAAAGAATCAAAACGATTTACATACGGCGATTACCAGAAGTGGGATGACGGCGAACGCTGGGAACTGATCAACGGTGAAGCCTATAATATGTCACCGGCCCCCCGCAGGGTCCATCAAGAGATCTTGACAAACCTAATCGGCCAATTATGGAACCAATTGCAGGGCAAACCATGCAAGGTCTACCCGGCCCCCTTTGATGTTCGCTTGCCCCAGGGATCCGAAACGGACGAGGAGTCAAGCAACGTTGTCCAACCGGACCTTTCGGTCATTTGCGATCCGAAGAAATTGGATGAAAAAGGCTGTCTGGGCGCACCCGACCTTATTATTGAAATCCTCTCCCCTGGTAGCCACAGCCGCGACAAGATGGAGAAGTTCAACCTCTATGAAATGGCCGGCGTTAAAGAGTACTGGGTTGTGTCGCCTGAAGAGGAAATGGTGGAAGTTTTCTTGCTTGAAGAGGGCACGTATGGCCGCCCGAATACTTACAATGCAAAGAACACCGTCACGATAGGTGTTCTGAAGGATATGAGCGTTGATTTGAGTAAGGTTTTTTTGACCCCGGTATAAATCAGGCAGGCGTTACGTTCCCGAAGGATTATCCGAACTGTTTCAAGCATTCCTCGGTGGTCATGTATTCGATGCCGATATCTTTGCACACCTTGGTGGAGGCCAGTCTGGACTCTTCTGCGCTGCTGTAACCCAGACCTACGCCGTAGAGCGGGGTGGTGGCGTTGGAAATGTTGATGATGCGGTCAAAGGGAAACATCTGGCGCATGCCGATAGAGGTGTGCAAGCGGCAAATACCTTCCACTACGCCGGTGTTGATGAAGACCAGCTCATAATCGTGAGAAGGGTATTTTTTTTTCAGCAACGAATAGATGTTGAAGTTCTGCATCGGCACTCCCTCCACCCTAATGTCCGGCAGTGAGAGGTCGCTGTCCAGGCGGGTGGCGTCGAAATATTGCTTGGGGGCGGTGATGTAGTCGAAATCACCGGTCAGAAAGTCTTCTATGCTGATAATGCTGTAACCGAAGGTCTCTTCGATGTCCGCAGGCAGGCAAAACGGCGTTTCATTTTCCCCCTGGAAATACACGCCGCGGGGTACCAAGATGCCGCCGATTCGCGAAGACGCGGCGGCGCTGATGATTTCGGTCAAATTGGGACTGAGGGTTTTGTCTCCCAGCGCCAGCAGTGTCCCTTGCGGGGTTTTCATAAAGTGGAACTCCGGACCGTGGAGCTGTGGATTGACTGCATTGTGTACCGGGTAGAGACCGCCGTTGACGGCGTGTTCCGGTGCGCTGACCGGGTGCAGGTCCATGTTGTTGATCACCAGATCCGACATGGCGACGATTTGGGCGGCGTTTTCTTTCTGATGGTCCGTGGTGCCGCAATAGAAAGAACCGTTTTTATCTACAAAGGATTGGGACCAATCGATTAGATTGGAAATCCGGATCCTTTTTCTTTTAGTACTCATAAAAACCTCCGGAAGTGTGACTTGGAATTAAAGCATCCGTTGCATGGAGGCGAAATCGACGGTGCCGACTTCCCGCCCGGTTTTGGCCAGAGGTTTACCGCTTACTTCGTAAATATCGGCCGTACAGAATCGGGCCTCTGAAATTTCACCGATGCCCACTGACGAAAAGAGGCTGAAGCCGGTTTTATTTTTAAATTCATTGTTGGCTTTAACAAAAGCTGCCGCTTTTTCTTCGTTGCCGAACCCGCTGGATAGAAAAATATCCGTATTCGCGGCAAACCCGGCTTCAATCAGGGCCGTACGTAGATTTTCCGCCGTTTCGATAGTCACGCCGGTACCGGTGCGATAGCCGGGATCTTTTTCTTTAAGGCCGTTAAACAACGACCCGTTTTCCCCGATGTTTTCCCCGCAGGTGTCGATGCGAAAGGCATTTTTACGAATACCGAAATAACCGGCCACTGCCAGACCGTCACTGATTTCGCGGTTGAAGGTGTCTACCAACGTGACCCTGGGAACTTCCAGCGGGATGTGTTTATCGAACAATTGCGCCGTCTTGAGAGTGGCGTTTTCAACACCGTAAATAGAAGCTAGGAGAATGGTCAGCAAATGGGGCGTCGTGCCCACGCCTTTCTGGCCGATATTGGAGGAGCCGACGTCCGTACTGGTCTGAGCGGCCCCCGCTTTGAGCGCCGCGCCGGCCAGTTCCTTGTCTATGGACCAGTGATAGTGTCGGGCTCCGAAATAGATAATCGGGATGTCCATATAGATATCTTTCAAACGTTTGATTTTGTTCATCGCCTGCTTGACATCCGGCGGCGCAATACCCAGAGCTTCGGAAATCGCCGCGGACAACACGCCCAGGTACATGGTTTCCAGCTCAACAAAACTCAGCACCGGGCCTTTAATGATCATCAAGGGTTCGTTTCCGGAAAAATCCTTTTTACCGGTAACCCAGACCTCGCCGCCCTCTTCTTCCAGCGAAGAATACTTCTTCAGCACAGCCACTGCCTCGTCAAGACCGGCAACCGGTCCATTGCCGCGACAAAAAACTTTCATGGCAATCTGCGGATTGATCTCTTCTTTCTTTAAAATTTCGCCGGTTCTTAGAAAATACTTGTCGGTATAAGGGCGATGGCTGTCAGGAAGTTGATTCCGATTCACAGTCATAAGGTTTTTTCCTCCGTTCTTTAGTTATACTCCGTTCCAGATAGGGACATCCCCGCAACGATCGGGGTTAAAATACCGGACCAATCGGTGCGAAACCTATCTGTAACCTTCGCTTACCTCACCTACACGGTTCACTCTGAGGCGATCCTTAAGTGGAGATAAAATCACATTAAATTAGATACCATTATATCCACTATTTTGAAGCATTTGTCAAGTGTTTTACGAAAATCCAATGTTTTGGATATTGATTCGGTTTTTTGAACCGGCGACCGCTTTTTGCACTATAAGGGAGTCGTCAACGCGTCCCATTAGAGCGTGAGAATAAATCACCGATCCCTAAATCCTTCACCCATAAGGATTTTCTAACCCACGCATCGCAGGTCCTACTTAAGAGGGTGAATCAGTCATCCGCCGGCACTTAAATTGCATATAAAGAAATGGTTCTCTCTTACGGATTTTAAGACTATTTTTGAATAAACGGATATCCTTTACAGCATCCGATACAAAAAAATCTAAAAATAGTCACGGCTTGACCTGGTAAGCATCTTTCCCGGGAGTCTTTTGTTTATGCAGGATACAGCCGTGCAAATGTAGGAGGTTCTATGAAACGTTTTTTAGTGTTTATTACCCTGGTTTGTTTAATCGCCGGTATCGGTTACGCCCAACAGGCAACCGGTAATATTTACGGCAAAGTAACAGACGATGGTAACACCGCAATGCCCGGTATTTTGGTGACTCTTTCCGGTGATTTAATCGGTCAAATGACCACCATTACCAATGACACGGGCAATTTCAAATTCCTCTCCCTTTCTCCCGGCATCTATGCCGTGAAAGCGGAATTAGAGGGATTCGCCACATCCATTCGAAAAGAAATTCGAGTCGCATTGGGCGCCAATGTTTCTCTCAGCTTCACCCTGAGTCCTAAGAAGCTGGAAGAGGAAGTGGTGGTCACAGCCGCTCCCGTAGCTATCGACCAGAAGAAAACCACTCACGCCACCAACCTGACCAAAGAAGAACTTCAGGTGTTGCCCAGTGCCCGCGATCCCTTCGTCATGCTTGAAATGGCGCCCGGAATCGTTATGGACCGGGTCAATGTCGGCGGTTCCGAATCCGGTCAACAATCGGATTTCCGTTCCTCAGGCAGCTACGGAACAGGCGCCAATTGGAGTACCGACGGCGTCAACAATACCGATCAAGTGGCTACCGGTTCAGCACCCCAGTATTACGATTTCGACGCCTTTGACGAAATCCAGATTCAGACCGCAGCCAACGACATCACGTCCATGACCGCCGGTGCTCAAATCAACCTTATCACCAAACGCGGCGGCAACAAGTTCTCCGGCGGCGGTAGGTTCTACTTGACCGATAAGTCGTTTCAAGGGGAAAACGCCCCGGATGACTTTCCCGAGGCGTACACACCGGCCTCTATTCACAGTATTAAAGATTACGGCCTCAATATCGGCGGCCCCATCATTAAAGACAAACTGTGGTTCTGGATGGGCGGTTCCATTCAGGATATTCAAAAAAAAGAACTGGTGGGCGGCCTCGCCAAACAAGACTTGAAGAACTTTGAAATCAAACTGAACACCAAGCTGGGCAGCCACCGCCTGGAAGGCTTTTTCAATTGGTCCTCCAAAGACGTCGAAGGACGCATCAGCAACAGTAGTAAAGATGCTTGGGAATCTCATTATATCCAGACATCTCCCCATCCCTCTTATAAGATTCAAGATGAGTTTTTAGTCAGCGACAGCCTCTTTTTGTCCGCCAAAGCCAGCCATTTTGAAGGCGGCTTTAAACTTTCACCAATCGGCCCGGTGGGCGGCATCGCTTATTATGACGAATACGAAGGCGTTTACAGCGGGACCTTTTATGAAAGCGACTATATCAGACCCCAGAGCTTTTATCAATTGTCCGGCGTCGCTTTTCTGGATAAGTTTTTAGGCGCCGCACACGAAATTAAATTCGGTGCGGAATACAAATGGTGGCTCAGGAAGAGAATCCGGACCTATTATTCACAACGTCTGACCTTCACGAATATTGCGGAAGGCGCTTCCAGCAGAGCTTACATTTACAGAAACTCCGACCTCAACCAGCCCTATGATCGCATCGGACTGTACGCCCAAGATTCCATTAGTTTTAATCGGATGACCATCTTGCTGGGCGCGCGGTACGACATCCAGGCCGGCAAGGTTGATAAACTCCATACCGACGGTACCAGCGTCGATTGGGCCGGCGAATACAACTTGGAAGCTGTTGATGTTCAACCGATGGACCTCAACTTCAAATGGAAACACTTCTCGCCCCGTATCGGCTTGATCTATGACATCACCGGGACCGGTAAGACCTTGTTCAAAGCAAATTTCTCCATCTACGGCGAACACATGGACACCGCGTTTACCTATGCCTTGGCCAGCACCTACGGATATGTTTATTGGAATTGGAACGACGCCAACAAGGACAAAGCCGTGCAAGTAGGCGAAGTCACCAATCCTCGGGTCAGAGATTCCTTCAACCAGAAAGACCCCGGCGACGTATTCGACCCCAACTTGAAATCTCCCACCACTCTGGAATTTACCGGCGGTGTAGAGCACGAATTGTTCGGCGATTTCGCCGTCGGCGCCAACCTGATCTTTCGTAAATATTACAACGATTATACCACTTACTATTACGTAGACGACAACGGAACCGAACGGCTGCCCTCACCGGACGATTGGGAAATCGGCGGTTACGCCCCGGCGGAATTCGGCGGTGCTGCATGGTATCAGTACAAAGACGGCATCGAAGAAACTACCAAAGCATGGTATTCCCAGAGACCGGATTACAACAATAAGTACATAGGCCTGGAATTGACTTTTAAGAAACGTTTGACTGCTTCAAGTCGCTGGATGGTCAACGGATCCTTTACCTTTCAACGCTGGAGACAGTATTATACCTCTCCCTACGGCTACGGACTGAACTATGATCCCACCGGTCATGAGAATCCCGATAACCTGCACAATACGCCGGAAAGTTACATGTCGCCCCGTTGGCAGGTGAAATTGGGCTTCGCTGTTCAGTTACCTTTCAAATTCAACCTGGCCGGTTCTTTCTTCGGCAGGGAAGGTTTTATCCGCGATGATCATTGGGTGGATTACAGCAACTGGATCCAGGGCCTGGATATTCGTCCCGGTACCAACGGTTATATGCGCTCGGGCAGGAGAGGCGAAGACCGCTATCCCAATTTATTCATGGTTAACTTAAAATTGGAACGGGCGATTAAAATCGATTTCGCACGCTTGATCTTTTCTGTGGATCTATTTAACGTCTTCAACACCAATGCGGTTCAAAGTGTGGAAGAAAACTCCGGACGCGCTACCTACGGCGATATGCGGACGATTGTCAGTCCCAGAGTCTTCAGACTGGGGGTAAGGTTGGATTTTTAACCTCCCATAAGTTTATAAAGGTTTAAAAAAAGTTTTGTCGCGGTCGGGAATCGATTGAGGGCCCTTGCCCCTATCGGTTCCCGACCGCGATTTGCCCGTTGCATCGGTCTCTTGCCTACGGGCTGTCGGTTGACCTGCGCATGCTGTTGTGGTAAGATAACCGTGGTTTTTTAGGAATGGATAACACGCTGTAAATGATTAGGCATTAAAAGGTGAATTATGAAAGCAAGGTTTATTATTTATGTGATTCTGTTGATTTTATTGTTCTTTACTCCTTTTGCCGGCTCGGCCCAACACTCAGGCAAAGCACGCTTAAAAGGAATCGTTAAAGCGGAAGACGGTTCACCCCTGGCCGGTGTTAGGGTTAAACTCTATTCCCGGCGGGCCTCATCTAAAATGGAAACCAATACGAATGTAAATGGGGAATGGAAAGCCATGTGGATTCGCGGCGGGACTTGGGACCTGGATTTCGATAAAACCGGCTACCAATCGAAGAGATTCTCCACACACTTGCAAGAAGATTCCAAAGTGGTGGAGATCGAAACTGTTTTAATCCAAGTTAAAGGACCCGCTATTAAACAAGATATGCTGGGAGAATTCGACAAAGGCAACAAACTTTTCGATGCCGGTAAATGGGACGAGGCATTGGCGATTTATGAAAACATCGTTGCGAAGTTTCCTGAATCCTATTCCATTTATTTGAATATCGGCAACTGTTATTTTGAAAAACAGTTGTATGAAAAAGCAATTTCCGCCTACCAAAAATTACTGGACAAAGAAGCGGACAATACCGACGTCATCCTCTCCGTCGGCAACAGTTTTTCCAACCTGAACCAGACGGCCACCGCATTGAAATGGTACGCCAAAGTACAAGTAGAAAAGATCAATGACCCGGTTGTGCTGTACAATATCGGCGTCTTTAATTTCAATGCCGGAAAGTCCGACGAAGCGTTACGATTCTTCAGACGTTCCGTTGAGGTCAAGGAAGATTTCGCCGACGGCTGGTACCAATTGGCCATGACCCAGATGGGTGCCGGCAACAACAGTGAAGCTGTCACGCTATTTGAAACCTACCTCAAATTAGACCCCGATTCCGAAAAAGCCGCCACTGTTCAGGAAATCCTCAAAGCCCTCAAGCAATAACCGATCATCATGAAATTAATCATCGCAATCATCCTACTCAGCCTGCTGCTGCCGGCCCTTCCGTCCGCCGCAGCCGCTAAAACCAAAAGCGCCGTCCCTGAAAAATACCGGGACTGGCTGGACACTGTCGCCTACATCATCACCGACGACGAAAAAGCCACCTTCATGAAACTTAGCAACCACCGCGACCGGGATACCTTCATCTCCCTCTTCTGGAACCTGCGCGACCCCTCTCCCGGCACCCCCAAAAACGAATTCAAAGAAGAACACATGCGTCGCTTCACTTATGCCCAGCGGTATTTCAAATTCAATTCCCCCCGCGCCGGCTGGAAAACCGACATGGGACGGATATACATCGTCATCGGCGAACCGGACGGCAAGAATCAATTCGAAATGGACAACAGCACTTATCCGGCGCAGATTTGGTCTTATTACGGCAAGAACCGACCGGGCTTGCCCGCAGCGTTTCGCATCGTCTTTTACCAACCCCACGGCATGGGCGAGTACAAATTATATGACCCCTCCATCCACGGTCCCTACGACTTGATGCGACCCAACAAAAGCACCCACGATATTTCTCCTACTGATAGAGAAGGAAATTTCATGGCCTTGCAGGACCAACATCCCGAACTGGCAAAAGTTTCATTGAGTCTGTTGGCCGATGAGTCAGGCTATGATTTTCAACCCTCCTTGCGCAGTCGGGAGTTGTTGAACAACGTCGTGCAGTATCCCAGAAGAGTCATCAACGACAGTTACGCCACCAATTTCCTTAAATACAAAGGCCGCGTGTCGGTGGATTATTCCATTAATTATGTAGAGTCCCGGAATCGCGTTATGGTCGTACCGGACCCCGGAACCGGTTTGAACATGCTGCATTTTTCCATCAGGCCCGGCAACCTCACCGCTCAGGACACCGGCGACGGCGACCGATATTATTTTGATTTCCGCTTGAACGTCGCTTTGTATAAAGACGACGAACCTATCTTTGAGTACCGCAAACGATTTCCCTATTCCGGCAATAAAGAAGACCTACTCAAAACATTTTTCAACAGCATGATCGTGTCGGATTTTTTCCCCGTACCCGCCGGCAATTACCGTCTCTCCGTACTATTGCAAAACCATGTGAACAAAGAGTTCACCTATTTCGACCAAGAAGTCCGGATCCCCCCGGCATTCGGCGGACAGGCGCATATCTCCGGCCTGGTCCTTTCCAGAGACACCCGCAAAACCACGACACAGACGTATCAACCTTTTAAATTCAGCGACCTGGAAGTGGTGCCTGAGCCGAGCAAACAATTCGGTACCGACGATGTTATCACCGTAGTTTTTGCCCTGCATCGGGGCAATCGGAGCGACGCCTTAAAGGGCCTGTTGGAAGTAAAACAGTTCGGTGAAGACGGAACTTATTCAAAACAATACCCCTTCACCCTGCCGGCCGACCCCGATTTAACGCAAACCCTTCATATCTTCAGCAATCGCCTGGAAACTCTTAGTGCCGCGGATTATTCCTTGAACCTGAGCCTGTTGGACGAAAACGGCGGCGTCATTGATCAGAAGAGCGAAGACCTGACGGTTTCTTATCGCAAGAATGTACCCCGCACCACTCATTTGTTTAAGTCCATTGCCGCAGAAAACCGCTTTTTGTATTTTCATATCATGGGCGTGCAGAGCATGCGTTTGAATCGAATGGAGGATGCAGAGACCTATTTCAGACAGGCAGTCAACCTCAGATCCGGGTATGCGCCGTTAGTTAAAGATTTCTGCCGGTTGCTCTTGAAACGGAAAAAGTTCGTCCCCCTGTTGGAAATGGTGGAAACCCTGAAAACAAACCCCAACGAACAATTCCATTACCACGCCGTACGCGGCAAAGGATTATATTACCTGAAACAATACAACCCGGCGTTGCAGCATCTCAAGGAAGCCAACCGGCTCTATGACAGCGACGTCGATGTCTTAAATCATCTCGGCTTCGCCTACTTGGAAACCGGCAACAAAAAGGAAGCCGAAAAAGTATTTGAAGCATCATTAAAACTGGATGACCGCCAACAAAACATCGTCGCCATCCTTAAAACCTTGTAACCCAGCCTTTGTTCGTCCCGTTGCCCCAAGTGCAAACGATCGGTCTCAGCCTAGCAGCACTATTTTCAGACGAACATATTATTGCAACCAATGGTGGACTGTGGTACTATTGACTTGTACAACGTACAATGTAACGACAGTCCCGAGGAGACTATGGACGACATTGAAAAGCTAATTAAAAAGGGTGAAAGTAAAACGGTTGAGTTTAAAGCGACGTTGCCGGTGGGCAAAAGTTTAGCCAAAACCATTGTTGCCTTTTCCAATATGGCCGGCGGCAAAATAATCATCGGCGTTGCAGATAAAACCTGTGAAATCATCGGTATCAATGACGATGAAGCTATAGAGCTGCCCGATAAAATTTCAAACATCGTTCACAACGATTGCAGTCCGGTAATCGTTCCTGAAATATACCTTAATAATATCCGGGGCAAACTGGTGCTTGTGATCGAGGTCTATTCCGGCCCCCTAAAGCCTTATTATCTCAAGAGTAAGGGGAGAACCGAAGGAATCTATATTCGTATCGGTGCCACCAATAAACCTGCCGATATGGAGATGCGGCTGGAACTTGAACGCCAACGGCGGAATGTGTCGTTTGATGAAGAGATGGATTACGAGAAAGATCAATCCGCCATTGATGCAGAACGCTTGTCTCGTGATTTCCATGAATACACCCGCAAGACTCTTGAAGTCAATAATTTGCTGACTTTGGGGATTTTGAAAACAGAAAATAAGCATTACTACCCCACCAAAG
>Ga0210347_1009972_pt1 | contig 13811 bp, 12 predicted proteins | sample S456metaT_FD_159705 | JGI IMG/M metagenome (GOLD analysis project Ga0210347, IMG submission 159705) | Metatranscriptome of estuarine sediment microbial communities from the Columbia River estuary, Washington, United States - S.456... | ecosystem: Environmental > Aquatic > Marine > Intertidal...
CAATTCTGAGATGGACGTCTTGTTCTTTTGGGCGTACTGTTCAAGAAATTTGATTTCTGAATCCGGCAAATTTATAGTTAGTTGTGATGCCTGCATATTGCCTCCTTTAAAATGATCGTTCTACTTATATCATATTTTTCTTTCATAATCCATATTATAGTATCAAAGCACCTTTTAATCAACATGTGTCCCATGAAATCACGGCAATTCAAAAGAGAGTTCAGTTAAACCACACAGAAAATAGGTACCTTCGAAACTCGCGGAAGTTTGCGCGGGATTCGCAGGTTTCCGCGGATTCTTTCCGGATGAATTCTGCTGAATCATTTTATAGTCCTTCTTTTCATTGGTTTCGTAGGTTGGCACGAAAGTTGCAACCTTATTTACGGTTAACCAAAATCTGAACTAACTTTATGGAGGATACAATATGAGTAAGAAATTGTTTATGGTATTAGCGGTTTTGGCTTTGATGGTTCTGCCGTTTACATTGACGGCCCAGCAGGGTTCGGGCGGTTGCGGCGGTGGTGGTGGTTACGGCGGCGGAAATGGCAACGGCGGCAATGGCCACGGTAACGGCGGGAACGGCGGCAACGGTGGTAATGGGAACGGCAACGGCGGTTGCGGTGTGAATTTTAATATTACAGATGGAACGCCTTTTTCTTTCAGCGGCTCTGTTGTGAGTGCTGAATATTTCGGCGCGGGCCTGGTGGTTTCTACTGCCGGCGGGAATCTGACTGTCTACGGCCTGGGTTCCAATCGGTACTGGTTCAGCTTGGACATGACCAAACCGGTGGTGGGCGATGCTGTGAGCGGCAACGGTTTTGCCGTGGATTATAATGGAACTATTCGCAATGTGTTGACGGATATTACGGTCAATGGGACGCTGGTTCCTTTGCGTGATGCTCAGGGCGTTCCTTTGTGGCGCGGCGGCGGTCATTGGGGCGGTGGGCCCGGCCAGGGCGGTGGTCACTGGGGTTTTAACGGGCAATTGATGAACGGCACGCCCTTTCAGGTGGAAGGTGAAATTATTTCATCCGTGATGATGTATGATGGTGTTCCCAGCGGCGGACTGACCATTGCTACGGCTACGGGTAATGTGAATCTTCACGGTCTGGGTCCCAATTACTACTGGGACGGACTGGGCGTGAGTAAGCCTGTAATGGGCGATAGTATCAAAGCTGCCGGCTATACGGTAGTTTACAATGTCAATACCATGAATATCCTGATGTCTATAACGCTGGACGACGGTACCTTGGTGCAACTGCGTGACCCGGAAACCGGCTACCCTCTCTGGCGCAGACGTTGATCGTGTTACGGGGTTACGGGGCTTGACTGTTTAAGATTCCTGGGTATAATGAAAATATGAAGAATAAAATGATGATTGCTGCGCTTCTCCTGTTTTTTACCGCCGGACTGCACGCTGAAGCGCTGTTGCGGAGCCTGGATTTGCAAATGGATTACACCGGTCAATATACGGACAATCTATTTCTGAATTCAGATAAAGTAACGGATTTCATTTCCCGGTTCAATTGGTATTTGAGTTACGGCATCAATCAGTTTCGGCTCTCAGTGGAAGCGTCCGCTGATTTTTATGCGGACGCAGGCGACTACAATTCATTTTATCTGAGTCCGGCGGTAGATTTTCACCATCGTTTCGGAAGGCGGAACGGATTATTCATCAGCCTCGGTTACATCGTACAAAACTATAAAGATCTTTATACGGATTTCAATTACAGCGGCCCCCGCCTGGGTGCGGGGGTCGTTCTGTATACCGGGAAAAGCGCCGTCGTGACCGGTGGGTACATTTTCGAATTACGCGACCATCATAATTTCCAATCCTTTGATTTTTTTAATCACAATGTATATGCCAAATGGAATCTCTTTTGGCGGAGCCAGACCAATTTACGCCTGGAAAGCGGGTTCAATTATCGGATTTATCCCCATATCCGGCAAGCCTTTGATTTCGGCGCTGATTATCATTATTACACCAATACCGGCAATCACGGCACCCACGGCAATCAGGGCGACGGCAACAGTCACGGCAATCACGGCGGCGGCGTGGGCATGAATCCAGGCATGACGCCGGATGTATTCAATCGTATCAGTATTCCCGGCGTCTACGGTAAGGTTCGGGTCTCTCAGTCGGTGGGGGCGCGCTGGAGTTTCGCGGCGGAGTCTGAAGTGCGGAAAAATTTCAGCGGGCTCAATTTCAGTGATGCGGAATCGTTGATTCGAAACGCTTATGCACGGGTTCCATTAAACGATGACTTTTTGTGGGACGGCTTAAAGCTGGAAGGGGAAGTGAAAGGAGTACTGTTTCGAAATCTGTCGTTGCGGGGCACGGCGGCCTATTTCTGGAAAAATTACCGGGATATTTATATTATGGACAATGACGGCTCTATTGCAAACCCGGTTACGGAGCGGAACGACGATTTGTTGTTGTGCCGTTTGTATGTGTCTCTGAAATTGCGCCGGGTGTTCTTGAAGCTGGACCTAGCGTATCGCGACAACCGCTCCAACGATGCCTATTTCCATTTCTCCCAATGGACGGTTTCCGGCGGCGTGGGTTACCGCTTTTGAGGTTTAGGATGAAAGGGGTGAACATGTTGAACGGGTTGAAAGGGTTGGTTTCGGTTTTGATTATTTTATGCCTACCCCTGTTCGGGTCGGCGGTTCAAGCGGATAAGCTGGAGACGGAAAGGAGTTCGGCCTCACATGTTGATTACTATCGCATTGATACGGTACGCACGATTTATGGTGAAATCATGGATATCCGCACGGAGAAGTCTTTCAAAAAAAAGGATTTTACCGTCCTCTACGTCAAGGAGAAAAAAACCGACAAGTTGTATCGGGTGGAAGTATCGCCCCAGTGGTTTTTTGACCTTGATTTGATGGTGGGTAGTCGCCTAGAGATCAGCGGTTCGGTGAAGCCCGGCGGCGACCTGAACCGGATGATGACTCGTTCCATCACGTACCAAGGGGATGTATTTCATTTTCGCGACGGCAACGGTTTTCCTCTGTGGCGCGGTCGGGGACGTTTCAAGGAACGCAGCGGCGGCGGGAAGCGGCACCAGCGGGGTCATCGTTGAAAAAGCGGGTGTTCATTGTCTTAAGTGCATTGCCGGTTCTTGTTCTGGTTTTAATTTTCTATTTTAATCGATTCAACCGCATTCAAATCCGCGAAAAGTTTCAAGAAATCACTTTTGCCGAAGGTCTGACCATCGGTAGTTTGGTGGAAGTTTCCGGGCGTTATTTGGCGGAAGAAGGGACCGGGCGACTGACGCCCTTTTTGGACCGACTCTATGAAAACGAATCGATTATTTATATCGGATTGTTTAAAAACCGGGAGCTGATTTATTTATTGTCCCGGTTCGAGGGATTTTTTCCGGTGGTGCCGGGCAAGCGTGGGAACCGTATTCTGGATACGCCCATGGGTAAGGTGTTTGAAGTGACCGGATACTTCAACGGTACAGACAAGGCCGATTACGGGTTGTACATCGGGTTCGATTATGAATTCCTGACCGCTTTCGAGCAGGCCGCCGGTCGAAATATGTCGTTGATTGCCGGTTTATTTCTGCTTTTGATGGGGTTGGTGATGGGCTTGGTGGTCTATTTCAATAAAAAGGTTTTTAACAAGGAACTTGAATTAATGCGGGAGAAGCAAGAAAAAGAGCGGTTCAAGGAACTCTCTTTATTGACGTCGGAAATCGCGCACGAGATAAAGAATCCGTTGAATTCCATTTACCTCAGTTTCAACAATCTTGAGAAACATTTCACGCAGCATCCGGACGCCCTGTTTTATCGAGACGCGGTCAAGGATGAAATCCGGCGTGTGTCGGGGATCCTGGAATCATATTCGGAACTCTCCAGCGATGTTCGCCCCCACCTGCGCGGGGTGAATGTGACGGACCTTGCCAATGAGTTCCGGTTGCTGATGAGCGAGGAATTAAAAGTGAAAGGGGTCACACTCAATGTTGCGTTCAATGTTGCGTTGGGGCAAATTGGTTCAACGCAACTGTTTACGGACCCGGACTTGTTGAAACAAATCCTGTTGAATCTGGTCAAAAATGCAATGGAGGCTGGGGCGTCGGTAATTGGGGTTTCCCTTGAAAGAGAGAGCGGTACAATACTTTTGCGGGTGGAAGACAACGGCCGGGGCGTGGCCGAAGAGTTGCGGGATTCGATTTTCAAACCGTATATTTCTTCCAAAACCAAAGGTACGGGCCTAGGTCTGCATATAACGTTGAAACTGGTGCGGGCGCTGCAGGGCGAAATAACACTGGTTTGTGCCGAACCGGGGCAAACGGTTTTCCAGGTACGGCTTATTGAGGGGAAAAATTGATGGATACGTTTCGCATAATGATCGTGGAAGATGAGAAGCTGGCCGGCAAAGTCTTAAAGGAAAATCTGTCGGCGCGGGGTTACGATGTGTCGTTGTTTGAAAACGGCGAGGACGGGCTGGAACATTTCCGCGGTAATCCGGTGGATCTGGCGTTGTTGGATGTACGTTTGCCCGGTCAAAGCGGTGCGGAGTTGTTTCAACACATGCGGGCGTTGAACCCGTTGGTGCGGGTGATTTTCATGACGGCCTACAGTTCGGTGCAAAAAGCGGTGAGTCTGTTGAAACTGGGGGCTTACGATTACCTGACCAAGCCGATCGAAATGGACCAATTGCTGCACACCATTAAAAAGGCTCTGGAAAAGCTGACTCTTGAAAAAGAAAACCGCCGCTTGCAAGAGAACCTGCGTGAGAAGTTTTCCTTCGGCCATTACGTTTTTAATTCCCCGGTGATGCAGGACGTGTTGAATTTGGCCTTGCGTGCCGCGGATTCAGGTGCGGCTATTTTGATCACCGGCGAAAGCGGCACCGGTAAGGAAGTAATCGCGGGGATTATTCACCATCTCTCTTCCAGGAAAAATAAAAAATTCATCAAAGCCAATCTGGCGGCATTACCGGAAACCTTGATTGAAGCGGAACTGTTCGGCGCAGTCAAAGGGGCCTTTACCGGTGCCGCCAACAGGGCTGGAAAGTTTGAAGAAGCGGACGGCGGGTCGATTTTTCTGGACGAAATCGGGGAATTGTCTTTGGACATACAGGTCAAGCTTTTGCGGGTATTGCAGGAACGGGAAATTGTGCGTCTGGGTTCCAATGAATCGGTGCCGGTGGATATTCGTTTAGTCACCGCCACCAACACGGATTTACAGCAGTTGATCCTGGAAAAAAAATTCCGAGAGGATTTGTTTTTTCGTTTGAATGTCATCGCCATCCATTTGCCTCCGTTGCGGGAACGGCGGGAGGACATTCCGTTGTTGGCGGATTATTTTATCAAAAAATTCAACCTCCGGGAGAAAAAAACGATTGAATCCCTGTCTCGGGACGCATTAAGTTTACTGATGAAGTACCGTTATCCCGGCAACATCCGTGAACTGGAAAACATAATTGAACGGGCGGTAATCCTGGCCCGTAGTGATGTTCTCGGTCCAGCCGATCTGCCGGTGTTCCTGAAAGACGGGACAAACGGCGACCTAGTACCGGAAACGGATGAAACCGACATGACCTTACCGGAACTGTTGGTATTAACCGAGAAACGAGCTATTCGGCGGGCGCTGAAAAAATACGACGGCAACCAATCCAAAGCCGCCCGCAGTTTAGGCATATCCGAATCCGGACTCAGATACAAATTACAATCATTAAAAATTCAAAAATAAGATTGGGGTTGTTTTATCGCTTCAGTCAAGCAATTGGTTTACTTTGTCCAGAGATAAACCTGTGAATACAGCGACATCCTCGGGACTCATTCCTTTAGCAAGCATATTGAGTGCGATTTTTTCAACGCCTTTTTCAATTCCGATCTTCTCGCCTTCTTCTCGTCCTTCTTGACGTCCTTCTTCGCGTCCTTTTTTGCGTCCTTTTTTGCGTCCTTCTTTAAGACCGGTCTTTTTCCCGTCTTGATAGATGCCGTTTTCCAATCGGTCCACTTCTTCCCAGAATGTCTTTTCCTCTTCGATATAAGTGACGTCATCTTGAGGAAGATCAACACGTCTTAACCTGCGCATCATCCAGACTAAGGTAATCACTGGTTCCAATGCCTGGTAGTCTTTAGCCTTTTTCATCTTCCGCGTTTGTCGATCAAGAACGATGCGTTTCATGGGCAACTCTTCCAACTGTAAACCGGTGTTCAACGCATGATAAAGGTAAAACCGTTTGCCGATATCCCGTTTATACCACTGTTGCATGTCAATGATTATATAAGAACCTTCGATTTTGCACCGGAAATCGAATTCTCCTTATAATCAACTGTTTACGCTAATAAAGTAGCATAAAAGGCAAAAAAAAACAACTTGAGGCGGAGGCATTATTTTTTCAATTGGTCCAGGTAGGATTGATACGTCTTGCTGATGCCCTCTTTTAAACTGTGAGTCGCTTTCCAACCCAATTTAGTCAACCGCGATACATCCAATAGCTTACGCGGAGTGCCGTCCGGTTTAGAGGAATCCCAATTTAATTCGCCTTCGAAGCCGGTAACTTCTTTAATATTTTCCGCCAGTTCCTTGATAGTGATATCTTCCCCTACACCGATGTTGATGATTTCGCCGATGTCTTTGAAATCATAGCGCTCCATCAAAAACACGACGGCACTTGCCAGATCATCAACATAAAGAAATTCACGACGGGGAGAACCGGTGCCCCATAATTCAACAAAGGGTTTGGCTTCAGTACGAGCTTCATGAAACTTTCGAATCAAAGCCGGCAGAACATGAGAGGTTTGCAGATCATAGTTATCGCCGGGTCCGTAAAGGTTAGTGGGCATCACGGAAATATAATTTGTATTGTATTGTTCATTATAATAGCGGCATAATTTTAAGCCGGCAATCTTAGCAATAGCATAAGCTTCGTTAGTAGGTTCCAGTGGGGAGGTCAGCAAGTATTCTTCTTTCATCGGTTGGGGCGCCATTTTAGGATAAATGCAGGAACTACCTAGGAACAATAATTTCTTGACACCGTGAACATACGCCGCATGGATGACATTCACTTCAATAGAAAGATTGCTGTAAATAAATTCAGCCGGAAAGGTTTTATTCGCCCAGATTCCGCCGACTCTGGCAGCGGCCAGGAAGACATATTCCGGTTTCTCTTTTGCGAAAAAAGCATCCACCTGATCTTGTCGTTGCAAATCGAAATCGTCGCGGTCCGAGCAAATGACATTAGTATATTCGTTTTTTTCCAGGTTCCGTTTGATAGCCGAGCCCACAAGGCCTTTGTAACCGGCGACATATATTTTTGCGTCTTTTTGCATGTTCAATTCCTCCTAGGGTTCATATTATAACATATTTTTTAAAAAACCTTAAGAGTTGTGTGAGACCGTGTGCCTCCGGCGGCCAAGGGGAGCCTCCCCTTGGAACCCCACTTAACCCTTCGGGTAGTAGTCATTATTACCCTAGACAAAAGTTTTACAGGGGGTCCAGGGGGGCGGTTTTTCAAAAGAGCCCCCCTGGTCGCCGCAGGCGACTAAGCGGTTAAAATCCCTTCAAAATAAGTAATCGTCCTTTTCAAACCCTCTTCAAGCGGAATCGTCGGTTTCCAACCCAGCTTTTCAGAAGCCAGTGAAATATCCGGGCGACGGCGAATCGGATCATCCTCAGGCAACGGCTTATGAATAATCTTAGACTTCGAACCCACCAAATCAATCGTCATCTGCGCCAACTCCATAATCGTAAACTCACCCGGATTACCCAGATTCACCGGACCAATAAAATCATCCGACGTTCCCATCATCGCAATCAAACCCAGAACCAAATCATCCACATAGCAAAAAGCCCGAGTCTGACTACCAGCACCGTAAATCGTAATATCCAAACCCTTCAACGCCTGCACAATAAAATTACTCACCACCCGCCCATCATTCGGATGCATGCGCGGCCCATAAGTATTAAAAATTCGAACCACCTTAATCTTCACCCCATTCTGGCGATGGTAATCAAAAAACAACGTCTCCGCACAACGCTTTCCCTCATCATAACAGGACCGCAAGCCGATAGGATTCACATTACCCCAATAACTCTCCTGTTGCGGATGAGTTTCCGGGTTGCCGTACACCTCGGACGTAGACGCCTGCAAAATACGCGCTTTGACCCGTTTGGCCAAGCCCAACATATTCACCGCGCCCATTACGCTGGTTTTAGTCGTTTTTACCGGGTTGTACTGATAATGAATCGGAGATGCAGGGCACGCCAGATTATAGATCTCATCCACCTCTAAAAAAACAGGATGCACAATATCATGGCGCACCAGTTCAAAATGTTTATCACCCAATAAATGGCGGATATTTTCCTTACTACCGGTGAAAAAGTTGTCCATGCAAACCACTTCATGACCGCTCTTCAACAACGCTTCACATAAATGCGAACCGATAAAACCGGCACCACCGGTAACCAGTACGGATTTCGTCTCCGCAATCCCGGGCGTTCTTTCATCCATCAGGGCACCTTATGAAAAAGAACGAATCGCGGCAATGATTTTGTCCTGGTCCGATATACTCAAGTACGGATGCATCGGAACGCTGAAAATCTGTTCCTGGATCCGTTCACTAATTGGAAAATCACCCTTCTGACAGCCCAGGTTCAAAAAAGCTTCCTGCAAATGAAGAGAGAGCGGATAATATACAGCGGTGGGGATACCTTTCTCTTTCAAAGCCGCTTGCACCTGGTCCCGTTTAGGATGCAGCAACGAATACTGAGCCCAGGCGGAAAGATTGTAATCCCGAACCACCGGAACCACAGTGCAGTCTTTTAAAGCGTCGCTGTATCGACCGGCCACTTCCTGGCGCAAGTCTACTTCTTCGCTGAAAATTTCCATTTTTGCCAGCAATATCGCCGCTTGCAACGTATCCAGACGACCGTTTATACCAATCCGAATGTTGTCGTATTTATCGGAGCCTTTGCCGTGAACACGGATGGAAACTAATTTTTCGTACATTTCGTCGTCATTGGTAAAAACCATGCCGCCGTCTCCGTAGCCGCCCAACGGTTTGGCAGGAAAAAACGACGTGGCAGCGACATTGCCGCTGGAACAGGCCCGTTTGTCTTTGTACTTGGCACCGAAACTCTGAGCGGCGTCCTGGATGACAAAAAGATTGTATTTCTTAGCAATCGCTTCGATTTCATCGTAATCCGCCGGCTGACCGAATAGGTCTACCGGTATAATACCCCGGGGTTTTAATTTCCCGTCCTGAATGGTTTTGACAATCACCTCTTCCAACTTCACCGGATCAATGTTGTACGTATCTTCCTGAATATCTACGAAAACCGGAACAGCACCCAACAGTTTGATCACTTCAGCCGTGGCAATGAAAGTAAACGGTGTCGTGAAGACCGCGTCTCCCGGTCCGATTTCGTAAGTCATCAGCGGCATCAATAAAGCGTCCGTACCACTGGCAACACCGGCGGCATATTTCGTGCCTACGTAGGCGGCCAATTGTTCTTCCAATTCCATGATCTCCGGACCCATAATATATTTACCGTGGTCCAGAACTTTCTTTATGTTATTTTCGATTTTATCCCGAATTCGCCCTTGCTGGGCATTTAAGTCTATAAATTGCATCGATTTCTCCTTAATTTAATTTCCTTTTCAAATTCAATTCAACAGCAGGCCTCTTTAACATTAAATGCATTCTTTTCGTATTTTCGGTCGCATTTCCCGCAGGCACAGGATTCCTGCGAAACCGGGTCCGTACTCAATTCCAATCGAGTCCCGCAGGCACAATACCAACCTTTTACCCGGGCCGGTGTGCCCAGAACCAGCGCATAATCGGGAACATCTTTGGTCACCACGGCACCGGCACCCACAAAGGCGTTCTTGCCGATAGTGTTGCCGCAAACGATGGTGCTGTTGGCTCCTAATGACGCGCCGCGCTTGACCAACGTTTTTAAATAAAACTCCGAACCTCGCTGCGGGAACTCACACCTGGGATTCAAAACGTTGGTAAACACCATGGACGGGCCGCAAAAAACATAATCTTCCAATTCCACGCCTTCATAGACGGAAACATTGTTCTGGATTTTGACGAAATCTCCAATGGTCACGTTGTTGCCGATGTTAACGTTCTGACCGATGGAACATTTTTTGCCGATTACCGTTCCCGATTGAACATGGGAAAAAAACCAAACCTTAGTGCCGTCACCCAATTGGACATTGTCGTCCACATAACTGCTTTCATGTACAAAAAAATTCTTTTCCGGCATTGCCTACTCCTCTATATCTAAAACCCGTAATAATTTTAAAAAGATTCAACCCATCAGGCAAGAATCCGTCGTTCCGCCTGTTCAAGAATGTTCAGCACCGCCAACCCTTCGCGACCGTCGGTACGCGGAGTTTCCCTGGTTTCGATGCAATGAATGAAGTGACGCAGCTCTTCTTCCAACGGTTGCTTCTGTTCAAATTCCAACGAATAACAATCGGCTTTTACCGCCACAGGTATATGATCCTCGTTAAAATCAATTGAATGGGGATAAATAAATATTTTTTCCTTGCTGACATCATCGAAAACCGCCATCTTTTCACTACCCACCACCACCAGCTTCTGTTCCTTAAAGGGATGCAACCAACTGACAAAAATATGCCCCTTGACATTGTTTTTAAATTCCAGTGTGGTCAACGACGTATCAAATATACCCTGCTTCACGTAGGAACCGGCGTGAGCATCCACATGATGAGGCTCCTGGCCTTTCATGATGCGCAGGATCAATGAAATATCGTGGGGTGCGAAACTCCAGAGTACATTCTCTTCCGCCCGCAGTTTCCCAATGTTGAGGCGGTTGGAATAAATATAACGAATATCTCCCAATTCGCCCGCTTCAATGAACTCAATCAAGCGATTAAATGCCGCGTGGTATTGCAAGATATGACCTACCATCAGCACCCGTTTGCCGCGTTCCGCAATATCCACCAGCAAAGAGCCTTCCGCCACAGTCAGGGCCAGCGGTTTTTCCACCAGCACGTCTTTGCCGGCCTGGAGACATTTTTTCGCCAATTCAAAATGCAAAATGGCCGGCGCGGCAATAACCACGCCTTTTATTTCAGGATTTTTTAAAAGATCGGCACCGTCTTTAGTATACACCACGTCGGGGAAATCTTTTTTCCGTAGATCAATAATCTCGTCGTTCAGTTCCAGAACCGAATGCAACGCGCCCAATTGGTGCAAGGTCCGTAAATGGTTCTTGCCCCAGTGACCCGCGCCCATCAGTGCGATATTTTTATTCAGCGGCATCTATCCTCCATCAGGCTTTCCAGATTTTATCGCTTTTTACACCCTTTTGCTTCAGTGCGTTGCGCGTATCAATGAAGATCTTCGCTTTTTTCAGCAATAGTTGAAAATCAATGCATTGGTGGTTGGTCACGATTACCGCTGCATCGTATTGCAGATCCTTCATGTTTGCCGGTTCCGTCGATACGAGTTGTAATTGGTATTTCCTGGTTTTAGGCAGGGTTGGAATATAAGGATCATAATATTCAACGACGGCACCTTCTTTGGTAAGTAAATCAATAATTTTCAAAGCCGGACTCTCGCGCATGTCATCCACGTCCGGTTTGTAGGCAACACCGATCACCAGCACGGACGCGCCCACAATAGAGCGACCCTGACTGTTCAACGCCTTCATTACCTTTTCAATGACGTAATAAGGCATGGTGTTATTGATCTCACCGGCCAATTCGATAAAATGAGTGTGAATGTCGTATTCACGCGCTTTCCAGGTTAAATAAAAAGGATCGATGGGAATGCAATGTCCGCCCAAACCGGGGCCCGGATAAAAGGCCTGGAAGCCGAAAGGCTTGGTGGCGGCGGCTTCGATTACTTCCCAAATGTCGATGTCCATGCGGTCGAATATGACTTTTAATTCATTTACCAGCGCTATATTTATCGCACGGTAGGTGTTCTCTACGATCTTGGACGCCTCACCCACCTTGGTCGAACTGACCGGGACGATGCGAACAATACTGCTGTATAACGCATTCAAAATTTCCAATCCGTCGGCCGTTACGGCTGAAACAATCTTAGGGATATCACCGGTTTCAAAATCCTTGTTGCCCGGATCTTCCCGTTCCGGTGAATAGCCCAAGTAATAATCCACACCTACTTTTAAACCCGTTGCTTCCAGCAGCGGCAACATTTCATCTTCTGTGGTGCCCGGATATGTCGTACTTTCCAGAACCACCACATGACCTTTTCTTAAATATTTCGCAATCACCCGAGTACTGTCCAACACGTAACTAAGGTCCGGGTTATAATGATCGTCCAGCGGAGTTGGGACGCAGATCAAGATCATGTCCGCTTCGGGCAAGCGGGAAAAATCCGCGGTCACGTCGAATTTTTTCTTTTGCAGAACATATTTTTCCAGAAAAGCATGCTCGATATGTTTAATATAACTTCGGCCCTTTGACAGTTTTTCGATCTTTGCATCGTCCAAGTCGAAACCCAGTATTTTGAAATCTTTTTTAAGAAACTCACGAGCCAGCGGCAGTCCCACGTATCCCAATCCGATAATACCGATTACCGCATCACGTGTTTCGATTCTTTTTAACAGCGTCTGTTTCATGACTACTCCTGTCGAGCCCCAAGGGGCCGGTCAAAAACGGCTTAGTGTCCGCACAATCTATACGGAAGTCTTGCCGATAAATACGATTTAAACATAATAACATGGTATTATAGCTCAAAGCATAGTTTTTCGCAATTGTCAGGCAGGCATTTTTAAGTACATTTGTGGATTTCAGCCGCAGGTCACGGCGCCTCGGACGGCGCGAAATTGAAAGGGCAGCAGCAAGCCGTTGGCGGCCAGGCGACCGACGGTGAACGCCAGACAAGCCGCAGCGGCTCCGGCCCAATGGAAATAATTCACCGCCAGGTACATAATGACGATAATAACAAATACTTCCAGGGCGGTTGCCCACGAAATAGGCGCGGTGTTTTTATTGTTTACCAGTACCGCACGCTGCAAGGCAATAAAGACCGTCAAGCCTGGAATTAAAGCGATCAAGCGGGTGGGTAGTACTGCGAATTGCGTCAATTGCGGCGACAGACCGGCCAGATCGGCGTACCACCACAGGATAATGGGCGTAAATGCCATTAAGGCCAACGTGCCCACCACCACCATGAACAACACGGCAGCAAAGTTACGCAACTTAAAATAGTTCCGGTTATCCTCACCCAGCAACGCAATAGCGGCTTCAGTAAACGAAAGCCCCAGGCTGCGGAAAATAAAAACCAAAGCGTTGATTACCGGCAACACCGCCAACGATTCAATCGCCATGTGGCTCTTGCCTACAAAAAATGTCACCAGCGGATGAACTCCCAGGGAAAGCATGGTCATCAAAGCCAGCGGATAATAAAATTTCATTATATAACGGTAGGTCAGAGCATCTTTTTGAACAGAAAAACCAGAATCCTCAGCCATTATAATGCGCACACAAGAATGCGCCATTAGGCGACCGGCAACCGCTTCCATCAATACTCCCACAGAAAGTGCTGCTGCGCCCACATAAGCGCCGGGTATATTCATGTGATAAAGTATAAAGGCGGAAATAGACATGGATACCACCCTGACGATGGTCCCATAAGCTACCCGTCGCGTTTTATCGAAACGAATCAGGATACCCTGGTAAAAACGACGGTAGCCTATTGCAGCCGGCCAAGGCAACAGCAACAAGGAGGCGTAATAAGTCAGTTCAGCCACATTCTTCGGCAGACCGATCAAAGTAACGGCGATATAATCAAACACCGGCGGTATCAAACCGATCACAAGAACCGACGTTACAGCAG
>Ga0210347_1244145_pt1 | contig 13750 bp, 9 predicted proteins | sample S456metaT_FD_159705 | JGI IMG/M metagenome (GOLD analysis project Ga0210347, IMG submission 159705) | Metatranscriptome of estuarine sediment microbial communities from the Columbia River estuary, Washington, United States - S.456... | ecosystem: Environmental > Aquatic > Marine > Intertidal zone...
GACCGATCACCCGATGACAAGGTACAATCAGCGGAACCGGATTCCGACCATTGGCGCCGCCCACCGCACGGGCCGCACCGGGACAGTCCAGCCGTTGAGCGATGTCGTTATACGAACAGGTTTGACCCAGAGGAATTTCCAACAAGGCCGCCCATACCTTTAATTCAAAATCAGTACCTCGTAAATCCAAGGGCGGCACCCTGAGAGCCCCTTTGGCGAAATAGTTGCGCAACCACTCTTCGGCAGCATCAATGAAAGAAGACGGCCCGTCGATTATTTCATAAGCAGCAAAATACTTATTTAAACGCCGCTCCATGAACACATGGCGTTCAGGCTTTGCAAACTCCAGAAAACAAAGCCCGCTGTCGCTTGCCATGGCAATCATGGTTCCCAAAGGAGTGTCCGTGAAACGCCGGTACAATTTTTTATATTTCCCTAATTTATTTTGATCAGTCATCGTTCACCTCGTCCGATTAAATAAGTATTAACATGCCCCGGAACAAGCGGTTTACTTCACCGACATTCTGAGACCGTACATTTTCCAAAGATAAATCGCCGCATAAGCTCGCCATGGCCGCCATAGTTCCGGGTTGCCGCCGATATGTCCCACTTCCCGCTTCAAAGCCAAATCGGAAGCAGGAAACGCATCCGGTTCCCGCAGCGCACGCATCGCAATATACTCAGTGGTCCATTGGCCGATACCGGGAATTTTCAACAAGTTGGATTTCACCGCATCCACATCCAGCATACCCTCCAGAGAGAATTCACCCGCCGCAACCTTTGAGGCCAAAATTTTGAGCGTATCAATCCGTTTGCCCGGCAAACCCAGGCCGTCCAAGTCCGCATCCGCAAGCACAGCCGGAGTAGGAAATAGGTGAGTAATCCCAGAGCAGGCGTTTTCAGGCAACCGCTCACCAGTTCTCTGCACCAACCGCTGCATGATCGTGTTGGCACCGGGAATAGAAACCTGTTGACCGATAATCGTGCGCACCGCCAATTCAAAATTATCCCAACCGCCGGGAACCCGCAACCCCGGGAATTGCTCGACAATTTCAGCAAAAGCGCCGTCCTGCCTTAAATGCGCAGCAATGAACATCGGGTCCGCTCCCAGGTCAAAAATACGGCGTACTTTATTCACCATCTCCATCAAGCCGGAAGTTTCGTCTAACTGGATAAGCAGTTCCAGGTTCCCGTCGGACTCCGAAACCGAAATAAATCCGAAATGATTACCGGAGGAACGGATGGAGCGACGATAACACCGTCCGTCAATTACTTCGACACCCTTGATCAAACGACCTTGTAAATAAGTCAACAACCCCGCAAAGTCCAACGGCGGACGATAAGGCAGGAACAAACGCAGAGTGTTCCGCAAACCCGATTCAGCATGTTTTGTGTCGGGTTTTTTTTTCAGCGCCTCCCTCAGCACTGACGGATTTTGACCGAACCGTTTCCTGACCGCGTCATTAAAACGTCGAATCGATTCGAAACCCGAAGCAAAAGCCACCTCGGTCATAGGCAAAGCCGTTTGATCGATCAACTTTCGAGCAAAATCCAACCTGCGCGTCAGAGCTATTACATGAGGCGACGCACCCAGATGAATCGTGAACAACCGCCGCAGTTGTCGATCCGTAATACCCAGGACGTCGCCCAAACCAGTAACGTTATGATCGTCCAGAAAACCATTGTCGATCAATTGCAGGGCTCGAGAAACATGAGCGGAAGCACCGTGCCAAATAGGCGTGCCCGGAGCCGAGTCCGGACGACACCGTTTACAGGGCCTGAACCCTCCAGTTTCCGCGCCGGCAGCAGTCGTGTAAAATTGAACATTTTTAAACATCGGTTTAGGAGCCGGACAAATCGGTCGGCAATAAATCCCCGTAGTCCGAACGCCGACAAAAAAGCGCCCGTCGAAGCGTCGGTCCCGGCTCAACATAGCTTGATATAGAATTTCATCATTTGTTTGCACAGTCATGCCCCTATTTTAGGGGACAGGCCCCTATCAAGTCAAGCCGTTTTCGGACCTGTATCATTTTATTTTAGATTTTAGGGGACAGGCGAACTTTTATTAGGGGACAGGCGAACTTTTAGGAGAAAAATTAAGTGCGACCCGAAGGACATGAACTCAAAGGGAAAAAATCCGCCACCAAAATCCACCCGCACTCCGCCGATCAATCTCGAACCCAATGACCCAAAACCAAAACCAAAACAAGCCGACCGCATTTTCCAATCAAACACCACCCAGCCGAAAATCATCAACTACTTTCCTGAACGGACCCCCTAAAAAATAGAGCAAATGAACCCTCCGGCAAGGCAAACCAAGCCCAATTATAGGCACAGGAACCGGACCGGAGGGCAAATTAACCCGCCTAATTGTCCATTAGAACCGTTTAGAAAATCATTCAACCCAACTTCAAAATCATTCGACCCTATTAGAAAATTTTTCCACCCGCGCAAAAAAATATTCCCCCTGAATAATATTTTATTCGACCGGAATATAAGCATCCCCCTCGGCAATTCAAAACCGTTTCCAAACCTGGAAAGGACTAATATAAAACAATTAACACCCATAAACAGGAATCTAAAAAGTAAGGAGATAAAAAAATGCCCAACATTTTAAAAACCATAGGAAAACAAGTGGAACAAGCCCACTTAATCCTAGCCAATACCCAGGACCAAGAGGTCGGAAACAAAATAGCCCAATACAACGACGGCCCGGAAAAACCGGTCGAAGGCCAAAAACTGCCGGACACCGTCACCTCCATCATCATCTAAGGGTTTTAGGAGGTTTTAGGGGACAAGGTTTTAGGGGACAAGCCGGGGATAACATCTTAATACCCGGAAATATTCGTAGGGGTTCGGTCGCCGCGCCCTGCCCGGTGAGTAGGAGACTGCTTGTGTCATTCAATTTTCATGGCAGCCCTATGATTAGACTGAGGCGAAAAAAACGATAATTGATTTTAATCTCATCTAAGTGTATAATCTATTTTAGAATAACATTAAATATTACTATATACGGAGGAATTATGTATCCAGTAGTTGAATGGAAGGACGATAAAGTCTATATGATTGATCAACGTCTCTTACCAATGGAAGAAACATTTATCGAGCACACCGATTACATTCAGGTGGCCAAGAGTATCAAAGACATGGTGGTACGCGGCGCACCGGCCATCGGCGTATCGGCGGCAATGGGCATCGCCTTAGGCGTTTTGAAGGCGGAAGGCGACCTGGAAAAAGAATACAAACTGATCTGCGACACCTTGGCAGCTACCCGACCGACCGCAGTTAATCTTTTCTGGGCGATTGAACGGATGACGGGAATTTTTAATACCTATAAGCACGACCTACCGGTGCTGAAAAAGAAAATGATCGAAGAGGCTGTTGCGATTGACCATGAAGATGTGGAGATCAATAAAAACATCGGCAAGAACGGTCAGGTACTTTTGAAAGACGGCCAGAACGTTCTGACTCACTGCAATGCCGGCGCCTTGGCTACAGCGGGTTACGGCACCGCGCTGGGAGTCATCCGGGCAGCAGTTGAGAACGACAAAAAGATTACCGTGCTGGCGGATGAAACCCGACCCTACTTGCAAGGCGCCCGCTTGACCGTGTGGGAATTGCAACAGGATAATATCCCGGTTAAATTGATCACCGACAACATGGCCGGTTACATGATGGCCAAAGGCCTGGTGGATGCTGTGATCGTAGGCGCGGACCGCATCGCGGCCAACGGTGATGCCGCTAATAAAATCGGCACCTATTCGGTCGCTATCTTGGCGGATTACCATAACATTCCTTTTTATGTGGCCGCACCGGTTTCCACGATCGATTTCAACTGTGAACACGGCGACCTGATCCCGATTGAAGAACGCAGCAAGGAAGAAGTGGTGCATTTCATGAACCAACGCATCGCCCGGCCTGAAACCGAAGTTTATAATCCGGCTTTCGATGTGACGCCCAATCATTTGATCAAAGCCATTATTACGGAGAAAAAAGTTCTTTATCCCAATTTCAAAGAAGCCATCGCCGCACTTCGAGATTAAACGCGCAGTGAGCCGAGAATATTGCGGCAAATGAAGTCAATGAACAGACACAGAGCTGTGGGAGGAATCGGTTCGGTCGGACCGTGCCCGAAGTATTCTGCGTTCTTCATTTGCGGCTTGATGTTCAGCCTGATATTCGGCCTGATGTGCAGCATTGTGAGCGGTCGGCCGGCGACGCTGTATTCGGAATATCGAATTGGAACGCCCCCGGACAACCGATTGGAAAATTACTTGGTCACCACCTGGACCATGGAACAAGGCCTGCCGCAGAATTCGGTATTATGTATGCAACAAACGTCGGACAGTTATATTTATTTCGGCACCCAATCCGGTTTGGTGCGGTTCGACGGCGTTTCTTTCAGAGTGTACAACCGCTGGAACAGCAAAGGTTTGAAAAACGACCATATTCTCAGTTTGCATCAGGACCGCAACGGCGGGTTGTGGGTGGGTACGGACGGAGGCGGGCTCAGTTGTTTCAAAGACGGTAATTGGACCCTTTACAACCAGACCGACGGCGGCCTGGCCGACAATACGGTCCGAGCCCTGTGTGAAGATCAGAGCGGTCATTTGTGGGTAGGTACGAACAGCGGCTTGCATCGGCTGGGCAACGATAAAATTGAGCGCTACAGTATCGACGACGGGCTGACCGGCTTGCCGATTACCGCACTGGCCGGTGGTGCGGACGGTTCCTTGTGGATCGGTACCGGCAGCAATGGAGTGTGTTGCTTAAAAGACGGGAAATTCCGCCACCTGCCTATCGGCAAAAAATTTCCCGGTAGTGAAGCGGCGATTACCTCCCTTCATGAAAGTGACGGCGGCTTGTACTTGTGGATCGGTACTGAAAACGGATTGTTCTATCTGTTGAATCGTCCGGGCGAGAAAGTGCAAGCGGCTGAAAACGATAAAAGCAGAGGCTTTGCCGGCAGCTCTATTCGAGCCCTGATGATGGATCGCCGTAACCGACTCTGGGTTGGTACTGAAGGAGACGGCCTTTTTTGCCGAATGAATTCCAATTCTTTTCAAACTGTACAAACAGCTCAGGGGCTCCCGGATTTTTTTGTCTATTCCTTGCTGCAAGACAGTGAAGGCAATATCTGGTTTGGTACGTATACTTCAGGACTGGTGCGCCTCAAACGCACGGAATTGGATAACGTGACCGTTGAAGACGGCTTGCCTGAAAATTCGATTCATACGGTATTGCAAGATCAACAGCACAACCTCTGGGTCGGTACGGCCCGTAGCGGTCTGTGCCGCATCAAGGGAGACAAAGTGGTGGAAACCGTGACTGTTGCAGACGGCCTGACGGGAAACCGTATTCACAGTCTGTGCAATGACCGGGACCAAACGCTCTGGATAGGTACCAGCACCGGCTTGAACCGCAAACAAGGCAGCAGTATTCGTACTTTTACCACCAACGAAGGCCTGTCCGCAAACGATGTGACTGTTATTTTTCGCGATGGGTTCGGCGCTCTCTGGGTGGGAACTCAAAACGGCTTGAACCGCTGGTCCGATGCGAACGAAACGTTTGAAATATACAAACAGAGTTCCGGCCTGACCAACCTTCATATTCGTACCCTTACTACCGACCGCAAAGGTAATCTTTTGATCGGCACCCGAGGCGGATTATTTATAATGGGTAAAGACTCCGGTAAAATCAGCCCCATTCGGGACGACGGCCTGCCGCTGGATTACGACGTCCTTTCACTCAATCAAGATGCACAAGGTCGCATCTGGGTGGGTACCAACGGCGGCGGTTTGATTCGTATTAAAAACGGCGACCCCGGTCGGTTTGTTTTTTTTACCACTGCCGACGGATTACCCAACAATCATATTTTCAGCATTCTACCTGATCAGCGGGGGTATTTTTGGTTCACTTCCTATAAAGGGATATTTCGAATCTCTTCCGATCAATTGAACCGCTCGGCAGACCTACCGCAGGGGAGTGAACGACCGAAGCTAACTGTCCTAGCTTTCGATGAAAAAGAAGGCATGGGCAGTCGCCAATGCGCATTGGAAGGTCAACCGGCCGCCTGGTTGAAACTGGGCGGTTTTTTGTTTGTGCCCACAGTGCGCGGATTGGTACGGATGCAACCGGATAAAATTGCCGGAGCTAAAGACGTTCCGCCGGTGCTGATTCAATCGGTGATCATGGACAACCGTGCCATGGACGTAAACATCCGCACCGGTGTTTCGGTGCCGCCTCATACGCAGGTCATTGAATTTTATTTCACCGCCGTCAATTTCAGTGCCCCGGAAAAAGTGCGGCTCCGTTACAAACTTGAAGGGTACGACCAGCGTTGGAAAGAAGTCAGTCGGGGACACAGCGCCCTATACTTGAACCTGCCGGCCGGCAATTACCGGTTTTGGGTGGAAGCGGGAAACGCCAACGGAGCCTGGAAAGGAACCGATTACGCATTTTATATCTCCCAGCCTTTTTTCAAACAACCCTGGATCTATTTATTGCTTTTTCTTCTTGCCGCAACAGCAATCGTAATCCTCCGCCGCGGCCGGAAGCGGGCTGCCGATGAAGGCACAGGGCCGGCCCGTGCAATCACCCCGGACCACGACGACTCCCCACCCGCAGATGCAGCATCGGTTCCGGAAACAGGGGAAACAGAACCCAAAGAGAAATATAAAACATCAGCCTTACTGCCGGAAACAGTAGATACCGTGTTACCCAAATTAACCCGCCTGATGGAGAAAGAAAAAATCTATCTGGAAGCAGATTTGAGTCTAAAAATCCTGGCGCAAAAATTGGGCGTACATTACAATCACCTTTCACGCATCATCAACGAACAAATGGGAAAAAATTTCAACGATTATATAAACAGCTACCGCATCGAAGAAGCCGGTAAACAACTGAAAAACCCCGCCCTGCAACGCAAAACAATTCTTGAAATCGCCTATGACACCGGATTTTATTCCAAGTCCGTATTTAATACCGCCTTTAAAAAAATTACCGGCATGACCCCGTCGGAATACAGAAAAGCTCGTCACCAAGACAAAAAATAAACCACTCAAAGAAAAAAATAATTTTTTCACTTGACGATTCTCTTCAATTCATTGATAATATAAACTGTTACATTCTTAAGGAGACATTGCAATGGGTTTTATGTCAGGTCGTAAACAAGAGAAAAAAGAAGAGGAAGCGTACAGCGCCCCTCGTACCACCAGTTATGCGCCCGTAAAAGAACCAGAGCCGGAATCCACATCCGGCGGTTCATTTATCGGGGAAACAATGAACATCAAAGCGAACATCTCATCGGATGAAAACGTAACCATCGAAGGTCGAGTAACAGGCAATATCAACGTCAGCAAAACGCTGACCATCGGCAGAAACGGAAACGTAACCGCCGACATGGAAGCCTCAGTCGTTCGTATCATCGGCGTCGCCAAAGGAAACATCATCGCATCCACTAAGGTTGAAATCCTTTCCCAGGGGAGATATACCGGCAACATCCAAGCCGAAAAGCTGGTAGTGGCTGAAGGTGCCGTGCTGAACGGATACATCAATCGAGAAAAAGAAGGCTATAACTGAACCCTGCTTAGGTTCCAGATTTCCCTTCCGGAGGCAGCGTGACACGAAGTATATATGCAAAAGCAGGCGTCAATATTGATAAAGGCAACCAAGCCGTAACCAAGATCAAACAGATGGTCAAGTCGTTGGGGGTTAAAGAGATCGGTAAATTCAGCGGTTTTTTTCCCCTACGTGAATCCATGTCCCAGCCGGTGCTGGTCTCCTCTGCGGACGGAGTAGGCACCAAACTAAAAATCGCATTTATGACCGGTAAACACAATACCATCGGTCAGGACCTAGTCAATCATTGCGTAGACGATATTCTTGTTTACGGAGCCAAACCGCTTTTTTTTCTGGACTATATCGCCACCGGTCAACTGGAACCGGATACCGTTTCTGAAATCGTTTCCGGCATGCTCAACGGCTGCATGGAAAACAACTTTGTATTGCTGGGCGGTGAAACTGCCGAGATGCCGGGATTTTACCATCAGGACGAATACGACGTGGCCGGCTTTATTGTTGGTATTGTCGACCAAGAAAAGATTGTCGACGGCAAGAACATAAGCCCCGGCGACCTAGTGATCGGTCTCCCCTCCACCGGCCTGCATACCAACGGTTATTCCCTAGCCCGGCATATTGTATTCGACCAATTAAAATTGAACGTAGACTCAAAAGTAGACGACCTGCCGCTGACCATCGGAGAAGAGCTGCTCAAAGTACACCGCTCCTACCTCAAACCGGTTTCAGAACTGGTGGGACAAGGATTAGTCAAAGGCATGGCGCACATCACCGGCGGCGGGTTCCTTGACAATATCCCCCGCATCCTGCCGGAGAAAACCGCCGTACAAATCGAAAAAGTCTGGCCGGTGCCGGATATATTCTCTTTTCTGTGCGACGCAGGCAAAGTCCCCATGCAGGAACGCTACCGCGTCTTTAACATGGGGATCGGCATGGTGTTGTTCATCGATAAAAACCTGCTTTCCGTTGTTGAAAAAGTTCTGGATCAATTGAACGAAGTCTATTATTTGATCGGTCAAGTAACAGAGAAAAAAGGCAAAACCCAGGTGAAAATCAACAGTTGATCGGGATTCCCGCAATTCCCGGTCCGGTCCCCCTGTTTGAATCCTTTCCAGCGCAGCACCCGCTGCATCGGTTCTTTCCGCTTAAAGACACGCTCCTTGCGGCAGGAATCCGTTTATTTTTCAACCAATCCCCCGAAGGGGGCTCCCGGCGGTGAAATATCCTGCACCCACATCGGCGCTCTGTTTCCTTTTTATCTTTATACTTGTAATTACAGTCGTTTTCCGGTATATTTTTTGGGTGAAATGTTAAAAATGATAGCGCTTACTCCAATTTTAGACAAAAATTATTTCACAAGCAGAAATCAGAAATAACCGGGGCATTAACGAAAACGTAAAAACAGCGAAAAAATGAACAATAAATTCAACCAAAACCTTCCCGACATCGGCAAGCGGCTTAAAGCAGTACGGACGGCCCTTGATTTTTCCATCGAGAAAATCGCCCTGACTACCGGGTTCTCGAAGAGTTTGATCTCAGAAGCGGAAAACGGGCGTAAAAAACCTTCTTCCGTTTACCTGTTCGGATTGTTGGATCAGTTCAAAGTGAACATAAATTACATTCTGACCGGCAACGGAGGTATGTTCCTGGATCGTAGCGATTCCACGGATGATGAGGTCCGCGAAATGTTCTATATGTTGGAGAACGTAAGCTTGGTTAAATATGCGGTGCTTGGTTTTTTCATCGAATACAAAACCAGGAACAAAGACATTATAAAAGAACTGATGAAGGGAAACCAGGAAAATAAAGAGATCGGTTGAGCGCCCCGGCAGTCCAAGCATCACGTCGGCTCTAATTGTCTGTTTTGTCCGGCGTTTCTTTTTTAGCCGCCGTCTTCTTTGCAGCCTTCTTTTTTTCAGCGTTTATTTTGCCGTACTTTTGCCGGGCGATTTCGGATTTGTAGTATCGGTGCAAGAAATCGTAAATGACCAATTCGTGGGTCCGCTGCTTAGATTTAAAGAGCCGGTTGATCAACATATGGCTGTAACTACTCATCAAATCGTTCAGTCCCATCTGCAATTTCTTTTCAGTGTTGAGGGTCAGAATCGTTTCAGCAATAGGCCTGCTTGCCGTTGATTTTTCCTTTATCATATTAAACAACGGCAGCATTTCACTTTGTTCGTCATTGGCGGGATCCATCAGTTCATTAATGGCGGCACGGTCGGCACGAAACTTTTTTTCCATTTGCGATTTAAGGTTGCGGTTCATATTATGCTCTCGACCGAATCCTTCACGCAGCCGGGTCACCAGTTCATAGCGCGCTTCCATGTCATAATTAAAATCCACAAGCAACGCTTCCACTGCGCGCAGGGCGAACAACCAACGGACCCGTTCGCCTTCATCCCCTTCGATCAACGCCAACATGTTGGTGATCATGTGACTGTCATAGAAAAACAATTGCTCGCTGAGGGCCATTGTATATGAGCCGTAACGTTCGATTTCACGTTGGTAGGTGTCTACTTGTACTTTCCAGATCAAGTTCTGATCGATAAACTGACGCACGCCGTTTTTGACAGCCTGGATGACGGCCCCTATCTTGGTAGGATCGGGGATGTGAAAACGTACCCGTGTATGCAACTTAGGATCACCGTAGCGTATAAAAAACCAACGGTCGATAATGCCGTGCTGCAATAACTCCAGAGCCATGGGCCGGATCAATTCGGCCAGTATGACATCCGCTGTCTTGGGGCCGCTGTAAAATTTGTAATACAGCCACTCATCTCCGATCATAAAGGTGCGTTGTGCCGATTGCTCCATTGTTTCATTTACGGTATTGGAGGTATTTGTTTCCATTTCAGTGTTCACTGTTATTTCCTTCCGGGTCAGCTTCCGGTGTATCGGATTCGGATATCTTGTCTTTATAGAAGCAGAACACGAATTCATTGCTGTAGTAGTGCCCATCGCTCTTGACGACGGCGCGGTCGCCGGACCCGGTGTCGAATAGGTATTCGATTATCTGGAAATTCGGACGGTTGCGGGTTACTGAAAAAAGCGTCTTGATGCACATGATATTGTCCAGATTAATGAACAACTGGTTGTCGCTGTCCATCAACGCAACTTGAGCGGGCATTTTTCGTGTCTTGCGCCAAGCGGTCATTAATTCCAACAATTGCGGATCGTCTTCTTTGTTTGTCAGTTCTTCTATTTCTTCTTTGGTGATGTTCCAGGCGGCGGGTGAAAAGATAACGTTGTGGTAGACGGCACGGGGTTGAAAGGGGAATTCGTTTGCCAGTGCGCCCCAATTGAATCCAATGCCGCTGCGAATGCCCTGGGTCTGAATGTCTGCCAGGAAATGGTAGATGGGCAACGCATTGTATGAAAAATTGTGGGCATTGGTCAAATGGGGGATGATCTCTTTGTTAAAACGTTTGGAACGCAGCTTCACGCGGTTCGTGTCGGCGGAGACCATCAGATCTTCCAGTTTGATCTGGAACTCTTCAGCCACTGCCGGCTTGGCCAGGTAAGGAATTTCATAGTCCCGCAAAACCGGGCGCAGCAATACGTTGCCTACACGGGACTCCGGCAAGTGAATGATTTCCGCTAATATTTGCTCGGGATGCAATTCTGCTTCCTGCGCAGTGATCTCGCGCACAAACGTATCGGTGGCTTTGTCGGAGTGACAGAACCGACCTAATAGATTGCCTGCGCTGGAACCACCGGAACCGCTCATAAAAATCAGAGGCGGATTCTCTTCGTCGCCCCGGTCTACTATTTTGACCATACTGGCCAGTGTGTCGGGCAAATCGGTCCAAACCGACTTAAAAGGCTCCAGATCCTTGTCCGTCAGTTCGATTTGATAGAGATCATTGATCAAAGCGTCCTGGTATTTTTTCAACAGCATGGATTGAATTCTGTTCCAGCGAATTTCAGTACTGCCTTCGCCGCTGCCGCCTGGAATGGCCAGATCGTCCACTAATGGAGCTATGTCGCCGGCTCCGTTACCGGTTTGCAAATAACCGACGCCGGACTCGGTGTCCAGTGCTTGCAGCAATGGAATTTCCCGGGTCTCGTAACGCTCGTAAAAGGCTTCGCGAAACTGTGCCATATTGGTCTTGGACGGAGCCGGAGACATCTTGTTCAATACGTCCAGTCCGGCGTATACGCTCTCCAAAATTCGGTCGTCCAAAAGACAGTGCTCTGCATCCTCGGTTTTCACCATGTCCGTCTGGAACAAAAACTTCAGCTCGAATGTGGTTTGCAGAGGCTTTAATTCCTCGGCAATGCGGTGATAATAAGAAACAGTCGCGCCGATTTTCTTGGAGTCCAGTTCCAACAGCGTGTTCCTGGTTTTAATAATCGTTTCACAGATCTGATTCAGGGAAAGAATTCCCGATTCGAGGTTCGGTACGATTGCCGCTTCATCCGGGTGCTTTGTGCGGATATTTTCCAGAACCGTCAGGATTTGGTCTAGAAATTCAGGGCCGGTGATGGCCGGTTCCAATTCATTGACTAGTAATTGACTGTCGATTAATTCATCGATGAATTCAGCTGCTTCTTCCAGGGAAATATCATTTTCCGGGTCTTCCAGCAGAGCCGCCAGTTGGTGCAAGTAAGCGCCGCCTGCCGCCGCGCTGAGTATGTCAGCCAGGTATTCAGAATAGTCCACTGCCACAATATGGTGGGTACGGCGGGCGTTCCTGTAGCGGTACTCGACATAACGCAATTGTTCACCGACCGGATAGATACTGGAATTGGGGAAATATTTTAATTTTCCTTTGATTACAGGATGTTTTGCCAGGTCTTGAGCCAGGGCGCATAAATAGTTCATGTCTAGTCTGGTGTGACGGGTATACTGTTCTTGGGACGGCATCTCCACTTGTGTCCGGTCCCGCCAACTGCCGACGCAGAATCCGGCGAATAAGCCGAAGGGTGTCGATCGGGTGGACATTCGCAGGATGTATCGCATTAATGAATAATGCAGCCGGTCTACTTTCTTATGGTCTTTGAGATTACCTTGCAGCCACTCGTGCATCTGGTTGTATAGATCAGGTGAAGCCAGGAATATGGCTTCGTCCACCACCGGATTCTGGTAGACTTCCGTTAACTTTTCTGCGGATATGTCTTGACCGGCTGTTAATTGATGGATAAAGTCCAGTGGAAAGAGTGGTGAGCGCATCACGAAAGACGAAAAATTTAAATAGGATCTATTATTATTCTTACTCATGGTCTGTTTTATATTGTACCTTTTCATGTCTTAAATGTCAACACCTCCGGTGCGACTGTTCTGCTGACGTGACGATGTGGCGATGTGGCGCGTAGGGAACACGGACACACGGACTGACACGGACACACGGACACACGGACGGGGGAATTGTTGAAGCAGGCGCTTTCTTGTTATGGGGGTAGGGGGATCTTTATTCGGCTTTATTCTTGTTTGTGCTTGAATATTTTCCTGCGATATGCTATAGAAATAATATGCGTTTGAAAATAACAATTAACCGAAACGGATACTTGGCTGAATGACGGAGTCCACGAATAAACCTTTGAAAATTGCCGTAATCGGCGGCGGTCCTGCTGGCAGCTTTACGTGCCTGTTCCTTAATAAATTGGCCCGCAAAATCGACCGGGATATTTCGATCGATATCTACGATTATAAATGCTTTACTTGCAAAGGTAAAAGTAGTTGCAATATGTGCGCCGGTATTATTTCGTCCACCTTGACGGCAAAATTGGAAAAAGAAAATATCTTCCTGCCGAAATCGGTGATCAAAAACGAGATTACCGGCTACCAACTGCACAGTAAACATAATACAGTTTACTTTGACAAAGAGGAATCAAAAAAAATCTATGCGGTCTTCCGAGGGCAGGGGCCGCTGCTTAGTTCGGATAATATCAATAGTTTCGATCAGTTCCTGCTGGACTTTGTCTGCAAAGAAAAAAATGTCCGCTTGATCCAAAAAAAAGTATCCGGCGTTGAATTCTCTAAACCCGACAGCGTTTCCATCAGCGTAGAAGAAGGCGAAAGCGAAACCTACGATTTCGCGGTGGGTGCCTTCGGGGTTAATACAACGCTGAAAAAAATCATCCCCAATTATAAACCGCCTAAGACGATTAAATTCCTGCAATTCGAAACCAACTACCCCGAGGACTTTATTCAGGAAACATTTATGGA
>Ga0210347_1341466_pt1 | contig 13399 bp, 6 predicted proteins | sample S456metaT_FD_159705 | JGI IMG/M metagenome (GOLD analysis project Ga0210347, IMG submission 159705) | Metatranscriptome of estuarine sediment microbial communities from the Columbia River estuary, Washington, United States - S.456... | ecosystem: Environmental > Aquatic > Marine > Intertidal zone...
CATCACATCCCAGTCGTATCCCGCTTCCATGATGGTTTCTACCATCATGCGGAAATAGATCCCGGTTCCTGCGGCATCCCCGCCCCCCGCCATATACCGGCAGATCACCGCGATTCGTTCTGCATCCAACATGCGCCGGGTAAACCGGTCTTTAAAGCCGCTCTCTATATTCTTGATGTTTCGGATAAAATCCCGTACCGGTTGGTAACCGGCGGCGGACCGGTGCATGACTGTCTGGTCCGATACCAGGAAAAAGAATTTGTAAGCGGTTTCCAGGTGGGATTCATCCGTGCTGATGTGAGCGATTTCAAAAAGTAAAGAGGCAACAGCCGTAGCTGCCTTAGGGTCTATATCAACGAAATTATGAACAACTTTTCCCAGACCGTCGGCCAATTCGGTCAACACCCGGGGAGAGGCATGGGCATCGGCATATTGTACGGCACCCAGGATTTGATCGTTCGTCAACTCTGCACTGCCCACCGTTACCAGTTGGTAGAGGTGACTGAGCCGGTCCAGGCTGTAGTCGATGACGTCGATTTCAAATTTATCCATGAAGCCCTGGAAGGCATGCAGGATATCCATAGACACGAAATATCCCAGATCGATGCTTCGGGCAAACTCCGAGCATTCCGCTTGATCATCATTCGGTACATCGGGGTTATCAAGTTCCACAATGACATTTTCATAATTTCTCTGGCTGTCTGAGAAGGCGAAGCGGCTACCGGTTCGCGGCACAACGGATACCATTGCCCCGGTGGCGGTGGGATCGTGGGTATAGGTGGCAAAAGTCAATTGATGGGCCGCTTTAATAGGAAACGCCATTTGCAGGGCGGCCAGGTAATACGGAACCTGACGGGGCAGACCGGTAATGATCAGGCTGCGCTGCGTTTCATGGAACCGAACGGCGGCATCCACCAAAAGGGAGACCGACTCGGTACCGGACAGCTTCACGGCTTCCACTGCATTATCAAGTTGGAGCGGCAAATTTTCAAAGACGTTGTTCCCGTCCAGAGCCGGCAGCGGCGGCGGTGTGACGTCGCTGGCCGCTTCCGTTTCAGTCAAACTTTTCCTGAACACCGGTGAACCGAACAATTGAATGGGATAAACGGGAAAAAATCCTTCTTCCAGTACCAGGGCATGGCAAAAGTAGTTGCCGTACCGACCGGAGTAATCCTGCCCGATATAAAGGGACTGGCAGATACCGAAGCGCCCACTCTCCAATTGGAAGAAACGCAGTGCAACAGGGAACCGTTGGGCGATTTCGGATTCCGTCGGTTGGGTGGGTAAATCCGTAGGCGGTACATAAGTGCCGTACCGTTCGATTTCCCGGCGTTCGTCATCGCTGATGCCCTCGGACATCGACCATGTCTGGAAACCGGCACCGCTTGACATGCCCTTTTTACAGGACGTATAGATTAACTGTAGTAATTTCATTTTACACATCTCCATTACCGGTTGGATGCCGGAATCAATTTATGGTTCCACAGCAACCACAAAAAAGGGTCTTCCACCCTGTGGGGCCTCAGCTTTGTGATCTTCTGGGTCCCGTGCGGGTTGCTGCCCAACGCGGTCATACCAAAAAAAGCAAAGTTCTTGAAATTGGATTTCAAATTCTTTAAAAGCCCGCCGCCTTTCCACTCTTTGACCGAGGCTTCCATTTCACTGTTGATGGTTTCAAAGTCACCGATGTCAAAACTACCGTTGTGTTTGGAAGGAAATTTTAAGCTGCTGGAGGGATCCAGCAACGACTCGATGGCATCAATTTTTGAAAAAGTGAGAGCCACCGGTATATCGATAAATTCAGTCTGTTTTAAATTTTTAGCCTTGCGAATCAGTCGGGCGGTTCGGGTGATAATATCTTCCAGGTCCGTGTTTTCCGAAGGCAGTTTTGATTTGTCCGAAAATTGGGACCGAACATCCGGTAATTGCAGCGGGTCCAGCAGGATGATAATGCCTGAAGAGTTATAAATGTACTTGTTTTCCGTGGCGATGGTATCTTCGGCATCCAGATCTTCCCCGGCGGTGTCGAAAAAAACCATAGTGGCGACGTCCCGGATTTTTTTCCCACCGAACAGTTTCTTGCCCATAAAGGCCAGGGTATAAATCAGCGGCGTTTTGACCGAAATATCAGCTCGTGCGGAACGGGTAGCTTGGATGGTTTCTTTTTTCCTGAAGACCGGGTCGTAAAAATCCTCGCGGTAACGTTTGATGGTGCTGTCATCCAATGCCTGCAGGCTGGAGTCGAAATTTTCCCCGATATCGTTATTGATCTTGTTGATCAAAACGGAGATATAGTGACTTTTGCCCGCTTCCTTTGCCCCGATGACCGCAAAGGTTAAATCCTTATAATCGCCGATGGTGTGAGGCAGTTCCGAATGACAGGTGGGACAGAGCCGTGTATAGGTGGTTTCTTTACAGTGGGAGCATGCCGCTTCCCGCGGCATTTTCAAGGATTTCAAATGATCCCTGGCCCCGGAAGGCACTGGAATATGTACCACCTTGGGCAGCATCCTCGGGGGTTTGATATTGCGAAATTCCGAATATACGGTATCTGCTTCATGTGAGCATTTCTGCGGACTGTTGGAGCAGCGGAACGCCACTCGGTACAGGTCGCTTTTGTTGAAACAAAATGGACATATATAATCTTTCTTTATAAACTTCATTGATTCCTCCCGGCCCTTGCGGGCTAACCTAATTTCAATTTATCCTTGGACGGAGACATTACCCTGAAAGCCTTGTGCTGTGCGTCCTCCTTAAAAAACAGCCTAGCATAAGCGCCCTTACCCAGATCACGGGTTGAAATTTCAATATATTCCGCCGCGTTTTGAACATGCTGGGCCTTGATATCCAGGATAGGTATCCCGTCAGCTTTGCGCAGGGGCAGGTTGTGCTGTTTTTTGATCAACACCGCTTCAGGTATTTTAAAGGCACCGTCTTTACTGAAGAGTTTGAGGTGAGCGGATCGGACTTTACCCATGAACCCTTTAGCCAGTTCAATTTCATAATACAACTCCTTATGGCCGGAGTTGTTGACCATGCAGCGCGTACCCGTTGAATAGATGGTTTCATCTCCATCTCCGGCGGCGACAAAGATTGTAAAGTAGTAGTCACCGGATTCGATTCTACGAATAATGAACCCGGAATTTTTCAAATATTCCGCGTATGTGAAGGGTTTTTTCACTGAACTCGGATCGTCGGTACGTAGTGGAAATTGTTCGTTGTTATAAACAATCAATACCTTTTGCGCGGCTTTGGGCCATGCCCATTCCAGGTAAAGCCTGCCGGAATTGATATAGCCGTTTAATTTACTCACGTCGTCGATGGACGTGGCGGACACGGCTTCACCGGCCACGGCAATGTCTCCGTCAACGGAAACGGGCAGCAGGTGAATAACGCCCTGGAAGTCCACGGTCATGCGGCATCCGTTCCGCTGTTGGACGGGAACGGAGGTTCCGGTTCCCGCCAGTGCGGAAGTGGGAATAGTCTCGCCGCAGGTGTGGGCAAAGGGGCGACGTGATGAAAACAATTGCACCGTGCCCCGATTCGGCGGCGTCCAGCGCAAGTTTAATTGACCACCCTGACGGCTGACCGACAAATCCCGGACAGGTTCCGGCGGCGCATTGGGACTGGACAAACAGGTGGTACCGATGGAAAATACGGTGTTTCCTTTTTCATCCCTGTAACCGGCCAGCACCAGGAAACCGAAGTCTCTACCGTTGGTCAGGCCGGAAGCAACCACACCGTCCCTGCGTACGCCTTGAAGTACCTGGCCGTCCTGTTTCCCGGCGGGACAGGCACCGGGCTTAACCAACACCTTGATTTGGGAAACATTTCCGGGCGCTTTCCATTGCAGGGCAATGGTTCCATCCCCCGGCGTGACGGTCAAGTTTTCGATTTCGCTGATACGCATCACCGGTCCGGCAACGGCACCGCTTTTGGAAAAGACTTCACCCCGTTTACTGTAAACACAGTAATAAGTAAGTACTCCGGGTTCAACCCCGGGATCATCCATCAGCTCCTGGGGCGTTTCCCCGATCTCCGTACCGTCCAGGGCATTGACCGGTGATGAACCGGTTTTCCTGACAACCCGGTAGGTAATGGAACCCCGTGACGTGCTCTTATTCCATTGCAGGGCCACGGTTCGCGCCGAAGGGGTCGCTTTGAGATTACGCGGCGGTTCCGGCGGGAAATCGGCCATGCCGTCGATAGCTTCCCGGCAATCCCTGCAAACCTGGATGGCCTGACTGAAAAAGTCCAGGGCATCGTCACCCTGCAGGGCTTTGCCGGCTTTTTGCACCAGGGCTTCGGCATCGTTGATGCCTTTTTCAATTTTCGCCGCCACCGCCAGTCCGGGATGTTTATCGTTTTGAGCTTTCAGTTTCAAAAGGACGTTGCGGGCGGCATAATATTTTTTTTCGCCGGCCAGCCGGTTCAGTTCCCGGGCCAATTGATCGATCTCTTTTTCTTTTGTTTCAATCCCGGAGAGCATGGATTGCGCTTCCGGGTGGTTGGGCCAGACGGTCAACGCTTTACGCAGCAGTTCGGCGGTTTTTTTAACATCCCGGACCGCCTGTGCTTCCCGTGCTTCTTTGAGCAGCGGCATTGCATTCGGCATATTGCCGACGGCAAAGCCGCATTTGCTGCAATTGGCGCTGGTGGAAGGATTCACGGTCTTGCAAATTGGGCAGGCCGTTTCCAGGGGAAAGCCGCAGCCGGAACAATTTCGGGAATCCGCTTTGTTCATCACCCCGCAGTTGCCGCACTGCCTCATCTTGGTCAGCTCGGATTTGGTAGGCGTTCTCACTTTCCATTTTTTCTTGAAGGCATAGTTGCAGATATACTCTTCCGCCACATCGACAGCCAATCTCAGTTCCCTTGCCTTGATCATCAACATTTCGAATTCTTCGGCATCCACCACACCGTCCAGCCCGGCGGCGTCAATGGCTTCATCCAATTCCTTCAAGTTCAGGGCCGCCAGGCCGGCATCGTACATCTCTTTGGCTTCGGTGTTCTTGAACACAGTCATGCAGAGACCTGCCAATTCCGACGATGCCGTGTTCTTGGCGTCTTTATTGGAATTCATTTTTAATTTTTTATCTTTTTCCACTGCGCCGGCCGTCAGGGTATCGGGGCTGGAAGTGGGAGATAGGTCGAGGAATTCATAAAGTGACTTTTTATCGATAATCTTCAATGAATCGATAATCTTATTTTCAACTGACGAATCATGACGTTTTGCGGTTTTGGGTTTTTGTTTTTCGGTAACGATGGGAACTTTGATGCGTTTCTTTACCACGGCTTCGTCCATATTGAATTTACCGGCCAGATTTTTGACTTCCTCTTCAGTGATTTGCCCCTTGGACGAAATAATGCCGATAGCCAGATCCAGTTTTTTAAATTGTTCCTTCTCCCTTTTATCGGAAATCGTTTTTGCCTCTTTGGCTTCCTGGTGGCGTTTATCCGGATCGTTCATTACCGCCTTGATCTCCGCCAGCAACCCCAGGTACAGTTGAGCCTGACGCGCCTTATTGGGATGGTTGCGTAGTTTGGACCACTCGCCCTGTTTGCGGTCGATGGCTGCATTTATTTTACCGGCATCGGTCTCCGGCGGATTGGTGGAAAGTTCCAGCAATATATAAAAATTTTCTCTACTCATTTTAACCCCTTTTGCCCGCCGGAGCGGGTTAATGTCTGTGCAATTTTTGAAAAGGCGGCCACAACGGAACCGGATTGGGCGAACAGGCAATTGGTATCGGAACTGGAAATACGTTTTAAATAGTGTTTATCCGCGCCGCCGGTACCGATGGAAATGATTTCGATACCGTCTTCCTGCGCGGCCGACGATGCGTTTGCCGCGCTGCTCTTGTTATTGGGCATACCGTCGGTCAGCAGCACGATATACCGCAGACTGTCGACCTTTTTTAATTGGTGATGGGCAGCGGCAATACCGGCGGTCATATTGGTGGTGCCGTTGAGTGTCAGTTGATCCACGGCTTTATTGATCTTCTTTGCATTCTGGCTGGGGGGAATAATCACCCTGGCACTACCTCCGAATTCCGCTACACCGACCGACATGTGGGCCAGGTCGCACTCTTTAACAAACTCTTTGGCCGCCTGTTTGGCTTCCCGTAGCGGCGCACCTTCCATGGAATAGGAAACATCCAGCACCAGGAAGATGGAAAGGTGATTGAACATCTCCTCCTCTTCCTCCGGCGGCGGTTGCGACAACCAGGACATGTCCGCAGGAACCGGTTCCACGGTGAGCGGCAGTTCCTTGCCCGTCTGCTGTTGCGTTGCGCTTACCGATACCACGCCGTTTTTGTCATAACTGTACTGTACGTCCAGGATGGCGGTCCGGTCCCGGGTATGCTGGATATCCGAAAAAATATATTTGCCCAGGATACTGCATTCCAACGGAGCATCGCTCTCGCCCTGCAACATATAAACCTCAACCGTATTTTCACGGTTCATGCCGGTACGAATCTGGAAGGGCCGGGTCTGGGAACTGGGTACGGCTGTATTTTTTTCGATAATGATGCTGTTGATATATCGGGAGCGGTCGTCGTTTTCCGCCACCAATCCCAGGCTGTGACTCATCACATCCCGGGTTTCCTTTTTACCCGCCAATAAGAACCGGGAGAAGGACCCGTTTCCCTGTGCAGCATCCATATAGGCTTGCACGGCCGCGCCCATGGCCACGGCTTCATCGACGTTGACGCCGGTGAGCGGTTCTTTGCCCGACATGTCCCGGACGAACCGGTGTACCATGGGCATGCGGGTGGAACCGCCCACCAACAACGCCCCGTCGATTTTATCCCAGGTCAGGCCGCCCTCTTCCAGCACCTGCGAGGTCAGGCTCCGGGTTCGTTCCATCAGGTCTTCGGTCAAATCTTCAAATTTCAATCGGGTCAATTCATAAGAGCCCCTGTCACCGTCGTGGACAATTGACACCTGGACCTTTTCCCGTTGTGAAAGTTGTTTCTTGGCATTTTCCGTTCGAACCAACAAATCCTGAAAGGATTCCGCATCGTCCAGCGGATCCCGGCCGAACTCCTGTTGAAATTGCGCGGACAGGTAGCCGGCGATACGATCATCCCAATCTTTGCCGCCCAATTCATGGTTGCCGTCAGTGGCAACCACCGTGATATGTTTATCAGTAATTCGAACAATCGACACATCGAACGTACCGCCGCCCAGGTCATAGACCAGCACCGTGCGCGTGCCGGACGTTTTATCCAGACCGTAAGCCATGGCCGCCGCCGTCGGCTCGTTGATAATACGCAGCACCTTCAGACCGGCCGTTTCACCGGCTTTGATGGTGGCTTCCCGCTGGAAATTATTAAAATAAGCCGGCACCGTGATCACGGCACCGTCAATGGGTTCACCCAACCGGTCTTCGGCATCTCGCTTCAATTTTCCCAGCAAAAGAGCCGACAATTCCGTAGGCGTATAATCCCGGCCTTTTAAGTTCAACCGAAAACTTCCATCCCCCATGCTGCGCTTGAAAAAGGAAGCCGTATCCGTTTCACCCAGCGCCTGCATCTCCTTGGCTTCATCCCCCACCACCGGGTCGCCGCCGTTGAAACAAATAACCGACGGAGTGATGGGTTGATCTTCACTATTTTTGACAATCACGGGCCGACCTGATTCATCCACCACGGCTATGGCTGAAAACGTCGTCCCCAAATCGATTCCCACATTTATACCCATTATGTGCTCCTTGTTTTGAGCGTGTTTATAACCTGATAATTTATTAGGTGATTCATGCCGGTTCCTTTTGAATTATTTTGAAAACCGTTCATAGTTCACCAACCATCCGGCCGCGTTTTTGACATAGCGTCCGGTTCCGGCAGTATCCCAATTACAGAACAACCGGGTATAACCGCCGTCGATAATGGCCCGTTTCCCGTCGCGGTCATACATCGCAGCCAGCAACAGTCCATCGGAACCGTACATCAACGGACTATAGGGACGGGGATTGTCGATATGGGCCACGGTGACTCCTTCATACAGATTTTCAAGGCCGGTGGTTATCAAATGGGAGGTAAATCCCGGTTGCCCGTCTTTTTCCTGCATCATTAACACCTGGTCACCCATTGAATTGCCCGACATGGTGCTGTTGAACAATTCCTCGGTTACCAGGTTGGCGTCCTGGTAATAAGGTATATTTTCACCCCAGATATAAAGCCCCTTGCCGGATTTAAAAAAGGAATTGATTGCCTTGACGTGATCATGATTCAGCAATTGAACATTGGACGAAATCAGCCATAACTGGCAGGCCTTATCCAGGACCTTTTTAAATTCCTTCAATTTCGGAGCCTCGGTCCAGCGATGAATTTTAAATCCTTTTTCAGCCAATGCCGCTTCCGGTAATTTGAAATCAAAACCCTCACCTGTATAAAGATGCAGCACCGCAATAGTATAGCCGGCAAAACCGTTGTCTTTGACCAGGTCGTATTGCGCACCCTCCGGGTTACCGTATTTATCCCGGACCGCGCCGGGGATACTATGGCGACCGGCGTGAACGGTGTAAGGCGAATCATCCGGCTTAATTTCCTCGCCCAACCAGGACATATCTTCGGGAGTCGGTTCGACCGTGAATGGCAATGTCTTGCCCGTGTCTTTTTGAACCGCCTTGACTGTTACCAACCCGTTTTGATCATGACCGTATTCTATCTCCATCAACGCATCGCTGTTTTTAACATGGCGAATGTCCGAAAACACATACTTACCCAACACGATGCACTGTTGAGGATCCGAATCTTCACCCTGGAGCATGTAGACATCCAATTGGTTGGAATTTCCCGCCTGCGTCCGAATTTGAAAGGGTCTGGAAACGGTTTTGGACGTCGGTGAATTTTTGGGCAGCAAAATACTATTTATATACCGGGTACGTTCCTCGTTTTCCGTAACCAAACCCAGACTGTGACTCAAAACATCTTTGGTTTTAACCTTTCCTTTCAATGAAAAGGAGAAATTGAACAACCCTTTGGGCTGATCTTCCGCATCCATATGCGCCTGTATCGCCGCGCCCATAGCCACCGCTTCATCCACATTCACACCGGTCAACACCTTTTTCCCGGACATGGATTCCACGAAGCTGCGAACCATAGGCATCCGGGTAGACCCGCCCACCAGCAGCACGCCGTCGATTTTTTTCCATTTCAAGCCCGCCTCTTTCAACACCTGGGTAGTCAAGCTGCGGGTGCGTTCCATCAAATCTTCGGTAATCTCTTCGAATTTTGATCGGGTCAATTGATACGACCCTTTCTCACCGGCGTGAACAATAGAAATCCGTACCTTTTCCCGTTGGGAGAGTTGTTTCTTTGCATTCTCCGTACGAATCAGGAGATCCTGGAAAGATTCAACATCATCCAGGGGATCGCCCGTGAATTCCTGTTGAAACTGACGCCCCAGGTAACCGGCAATGCGATCGTCCCAGTCCTTGCCACCCAGCTCATGGTCTCCGCCGGTGGCGATCACCTCGATTTGCCCACCGTTAATCCGTACAATAGATACGTCGAACGTGCCGCCGCCCAGGTCGTAGACCAGGACCGTCTGTGTACCGGAAACCCGGTCCAGTCCGTAAGCCAAGGCGGCGGCAGTGGGTTCGTTTATGATGCGCAGCACCTTCAGGCCGGCTTTTTCACCGGCTTTGACCGTGGCTTTGCGTTGCAGATTGTTAAAGTAAGCCGGAACGGTGATTACTGCGTGCGTAATCGAGTCACCCAGCTCTTTTTCTGCGTCCATCTTCAGTTTCATCAACAGAATGGTGGACAGTTCCGTAGGGTTGTAATCTTTCCCGTTGAAATTCAACATGAAACTACGGTCGCCCATGCTGCGCTTAAAAAACGACGCAATATCAGTTTCACCCAACGCCTGCATCTCTTTGGCTTCAGCCCCCACCACCGGCCCCTTTTTACCGAAATAAATCACCGACGGCGTAATAGACTCACCTTCGCGATTCTTAACAATCACCGGCCTGCCGGCTTTATCCACCACCGCCAACGCCGAAAACGTCGTACCCAGATCGATTCCTGCACATCTGCCCATAATACGCTCCTCTTTTATATGTACCCTGCCGGATACGAAGGGTCAAATCAACCCACATTTATTTTTCTTTACACATTTACGCTAAACCACCGCCAATCCCTGACTCTTGATTTTTGCCTCTTCCAGTGCCTCGCCCTGCAAAATGGATTCCGTTTCCACAGTCAAATTCAAAATCCGGTTAGCCGTGGTCTCCCGTGCAGTAATATTGAGCCGACCCTCTTCGTTGAGGGTGAAGGTCACTTCGATAGGTGAACCGGCAGGCAATCCGGACGGAATTTCCAGCAGACCGTTGCCGATCTCTTTGGCATTTTCCGGCGGCAGTTCTTCTTCATTAACTTCATTTTCCATAATGCGGATACTCACATTCTCCTGGTTATCCTCGTAGGTACCGAAACCCTGGGTGGTATCCACCGGAACCGTCGTATTCTTTCGCACCAGGTTGAACACCTTTTCAGCGCCGCTGTTTCTATCCAACGCCACCACGCCGAAACTTTTGCTGCATACGTTTTTCACTTTCACCTTTGAATTTTTAACCGCACCCAGGGTTAATCCCGTATCGTCCGCCACAGCCTGAGCCGCGATTTCTTTTACATCTTCAGGGATATCATCCGGGTCGATTTTTTTCACATCTTCCACGCTTTTACCGGTTTGAGCCGCTACCCGCTTAATAAACTCTTCATCGATAGCCAGCTTCCAGCCGTACAACGCCGCGCCCTTGGCCACCGCTTCATCGGGATCGAATAATTTCGGTTCCGTATTAAACTCGCTTTTCACCCGTTCCATCACCTGCGGCATCCGGGCCGAACCACCCACCAGGAGAATCTCGTCGAAATGATCGTAATTTTTATTACGTGCTTCATCCAGCATTTCACGAGTCAAGGCAATGGTGCGGCTCAACAGGTTCTCCGTGATCTCATCGAACTTTTCACGGGTCAATTCAACACCCACTTTTTCCGCGCCGTAAACAATGGGAATCCGTGCCTTATCCCTGGAAGACAAGGTCTTCTTTGCTTTCTCCGCAGCCAATTGCAAGGATTGGCAGGTATCCGGATCATCCAGGATATCTTCATCGATCCCGGACTCTTCCTGAAACCGGCTGACCAGGTACTGGATAACCGCATCGTCCCAGTCTTTACCACCAAGGTTGTGATCGCCGCCGGTGCAGATCACTTCAATGGACTCGGGATTGATGTCGATCATGGTAATGTCAAACGTCCCGCCGCCCAGGTCATAAACCAGCACCACCTTTTTATCGGTATTCTCCGCCATTCCATAGGAAACAGCCGCAGCCGTCGGTTCATTAATGATCTGGCGAACATTCAAACCTGCGATTTCACCTGCGTTTTTGGTCGCTTCACGTTCATTGATTCCGAAGTAAGCCGGACAAGTGATTACCACATCCGTGATTTTATCCCCGCTGTTTTGTTCCGCGTCCTTCACCAGCTTACGCAAGATCAGGCTGGAAATCTCTTCCGGTTTGTATGTTTTGCCGTTGTATTCAAAAAGGAAATTCGGATCACCCATGGCCCGCTTAACAAACGCCACCACCTGGCTTGAATACATCACGCTGTTGGATTTGGCTTCATTACCTACCACCACGTCGTTCCCTTCAAAAAACACCACCGACGGGGTAATCCGTTCGTTCTCCTCATTGGGAATAATAACCGGTTTCCCATGTTCATCCACGCATGCAATGCAGGAATAGGTGGTACCCAGATCGATACCGTAGACTTTCGTTAACGTTTCACTCATGATTCATTCTCCTCAATTTTTTCTTTTTTTTCCTCTTCACCCGGCACCGGTTCAATAGAGCCCGGCTCATATTTATAAACATGGACCATCTCCGGCCGAAACGTTTTTTCATCCCAGCAGTAGCCGTTATGAACCCGCTTGCAAACGGAGTGGTTTAGGCTTTCATCTTCAGTGGATCGGGTTTTAACAATCTTTTGCCGTTTTGGGTCGAAACCCAGGCCCTCGCAATGATAAGCTTCCACCCCTTGCCGGTATAAAATCTCTTCCAGGTCGGCGGCAAATCCTTCCATCTGGTTCAGTAGTTTCACCGGATCCAGTTCTTCGGGCTTTTTCGATTTATGACTATCAGCCAGGCGGCCGATATCATCGATAGTGTGGATGACATCCATGATCACCGGCCGCAGCAAGTTTTGCAACAAGCCGCTTTTGTAGTCCTGCACTTCCCGGTGCAACTTGTCGATGATCTTGTCTTTGTGTTGATCATATTTAAGTTTGCTGCTGAATTCATTTTCCAGACCCAGTAACCGTTCATTCAATAAGACCGTCAGGGCTTCTAGTTTTTCCTCCAGTCCGTTAGTTTGCGCCGAAGCGTCCGAAGCAGATTCGGAAACGTTGCCGGTTTCCTCGCCCCGTTCATTTTCGATTTCAATGACAGGAGCGTCCGTACATCCCTCTCCGGGAATTTCTTCAACCCGTCGTCCATCCATTTCCGTTTGGGAAACGTCCATTTTCGTATCCTCCTTGCCCCGTAGCGGGGCGGCTGTTTTGCATCGTACAATTGCACAAAATCGTCTGACTGCAATGCGGTGAGTCTTGCATTCGACAGCGGGAAGTATACATGGGGCAGCGGTTTCCCGGCAATAAATATCGTCTACGATGCTTACAAAATAGTCTATCTTGATTTTTTGCCTGAAAAAGCGGCAAAAGTAAAAAGGCGGAGAAAGTCACATACACTATTTTGTAAGCATCGTAGACGATATTGATTGAGAACCGGTCATCCCTTTTTATATAATATAATCGTTAATTGGTTGAAAAAAAGTTGTAACAGCATAGGAGGAAATGAAAATGAAGGATGACCGAAAATGAGCCGTGAAAATTTTTATTTGCTTCTTGAACTCTCCGTCAATCCGCCGGAAACCGATGTAGAGAAAATAAATGCGGCCATTGCCCGCAAACAAGGGGAATGGTCCAAACAACGCAACCATCCTTCCAAAGGCCGTCAAGCCCAACTCTGCCTGGAGATACTGCCGGAGATCAAAGCGGTAATGAACGACCCGGATAAACGCAGACTGGAAGCCGAAGAGGCAAAAACGATTGCCGATAAAAAAGAAAAAGAACAGTTTTTAAAGCTGGATATGGCCATCGCCATTATTTCATCAAAGGGACAGGTCACCGAAGAGGAAGTCGCAAGCCTGGCTAAAAAATTCAAAATAGGCGAAGCCGTCGTGAAGAAACACGTCAATGTGCCCATTGTCAAAAAAAAAGAAAAACCCAAAGCTGCAAAACGACTTGACCCTTCTGTTGAAAAAAAGATATTTGATTCGTTGAACATTATCGACTGTAAATCTCTTTACCACTTCCTCGACCTATTTCCGAC